>Ga0209629_10000750_pt1 | contig 18737 bp, 15 predicted proteins | sample TergutCu122P5_FD_187286 | JGI IMG/M metagenome (GOLD analysis project Ga0209629, IMG submission 187286) | Cubitermes ugandensis P5 segment gut microbial communities from Kakamega Forest, Kenya - Cu122 P5 (SPAdes) (version 2) | ecosystem: Host-associated > Arthropoda: Insects > Digestive system...
GGGGTAGTACCAGCGTCCGTGTCACCACCCGCAAGGTTGTAACAATTTATTAACAATTAGCCCCATTGGATGCAGAACAACATCTAGGGCTTATTTTTTAGCGCGACGATAGGCGCGTTTTTTCTGCTTGGAGAAAAATCGTGCCGATGCCGGCTAGGGTAGTTTCAAAGCAATCCCGCAATGACATATAAATCAAGCTTTTTGATAGCCGGCAACAAAATTCCGGAAATAATTATGTAATTGGAACTTCGCGGTTTTAGCCTATTGGATTGCTTATTTTTTCGTCATGCGATACACTTAATCAACCAATAAAGTTCCGACACCTACAGTTATAGGAACTTCTTAAGGAGAGGATTAAGTGAAGCGGGTCTGGGATCTGGACGAGTTGATTGAGCATTTTACTTTTCTCCCGAACGAAATGCAGGAAGTCGGTAAAAAGACAGGGGAGAACCGGCTGGGATTTGCCGTCCTGTTTAAGTTTTTCCAATATGAGGCGCGGTTCCCGACAAGCAAGTCCGAAGTCCCCGAAGCTGTCGTCGAATACATAGCGAGGGGCGTCGGCGCGCGCATGGAGATGTTTTCACAATACGACTGGGACGGGCGGGCAATGACCTACCATCGGGCGCAAATCAAGGAATTTTTTGGTTTCCGCGAGAATACCGCGCAGGATGGGGAAGATGTGGCAGGATGGCTGTGCAAGGGAATTTTGCTGTCCAACCACAATATCGAGCATTTGACCAAGGCGGCATACCAAAGGTTTAGGGACTTAAAAATTGTCCCACCAACGCCGGGGCGTGTTGGGCGGCTAATTAACGCCGCAATTAGCCAATTCGAGGATCAATTGTTCCAAACCACGCTGGAAAAGCTGCCGGCGGAGTCTTTGCCTAAAATGGACTCGTTGGTGGGCAGCGCCGAAAATTTTGATGAAGGCGGCGAGACCCAAAGCGAAACAGAACCTGATGAAACTAACATGACATTTCAGGATTTGAAAGCCGCTCCCGGCAAGCCGGGCGTTGAAAGCGCGCTTGACCTGGTATGCAGGCTGCGCGCAATCCGAAATTTGGGGCTTCCGGACAATTTACTTAATGGCGTCCCCTTGAAAATATTATATAAATACCGGCTGCGGGCGGCGACAGAGGACATCCGGGAGCTTCGGCGCCATCCAGAGTCAATCCGCTATACATTGCTGGCGGCTTTCTTTTACCTAAGATCCATGGAAATAACGGATGGCTTGATAGAGCTGCTTATCCAAATAATTCATGGCATAGGCACACGGGCCGAACGCAAAGTCAGCAAGGAAATCCTTAACGACTTGCGAAAAGTAAACAATAAAAACGGGATTTTGCTTGACTTGGCGGAGACCGCCGTAAATAATCCGGACGGGGTTGTTAAAGACGTCATTTTTCCGGCCGTTAACGAGCAAACACTTCGCGATTTAATAAAAGAACTTAACAGCGCCGGGCCGGCCTACCGAAAGAAAATCCACACTGTAATGCGCGCTTCCTACGGGAACCATTACCGGCGCATGGTTCCAGAAGTTTTGGGCATCCTGGATTTCCGCTCAAACAATGAAATCCATAAGCCAGTGATCCGTGCGCTGGACATAGTAAAAAAATATGCGGACACGAGCCAGCGCTATCTGCCATTGGACGAAGACATCCCAGTGGACGGGGTGGTGCCGGCCGCTTACAAAGAAATTGTCGTCGAGAAAGACGAAAAAGGGAAAGAGCGGGTAAACCGCATGAATTACGAGATTTGTGTATTGCAGGCTTTGCGGGATAAGCTTCGTTGCAAAGAAATATGGGCTGTCGGGGCGTACCGGTACGGTAACCCGGACGACGACTTGCCAAAGGATTTTGAGGAGCAAAGGGAAGAAAACTACAGGGCGCTGAACCAGCCGATGGATGTGGAACCGTTCATCGGCGCGTTAAAGCAGGCCATGAAAGAGGGCCTAGCCAAGCTAAATTCCGGACTCCCGAAAAATCCAAAAGTCGAGATCACAGATAAAGGGAAAGGCTGGATAAGCCTGTCCCCCTTGGACGCGCAAGCGGAACTGGCTAACTTGGCGCGCCTAAAAACGGAGGTCGCCAGGCGTTGGCCTATGACTAGCCTCATTGATTTCTTGAAAGAGGCCGATCTTCGAATCGGGTTCACAGAAAAATTCCAAACTGCCGCCAACAGAGAAATTTTAGGGCGGGACACGCTGCAAAAAAGGCTCATCTTGTCTTTGTACGCCCTCGGGACGAACGCCGGCCTGAAGCGCATAAGCGCCGGCGAGCATGGGGAAAGCTACAAGGATTTGTTGTACATCCGGAGGAAATTCATACATAAGGACAATCTAAAAAGCGCGGTGTCCGAAGTGGCGGACGCGATTTTCCGGATACGGGCGCAAGAAGTCTGGGGCGACGCCACGACGACCTGCGCGTCCGACTCCAAAAAATTCGGCGCATGGGATCAAAACCTGATGACGGAATGGCACAACAGGTATCACGGCCGCGGCGTCATGATCTATTGGCATGTGGAGAAGAATTCTACCTGCATCTATTCCCAGCTGAAAACGTGCTCTTCGTCCGAGGTCGCCGCCATGATAGAGGGCCTTCTCCGCCATTGCACCGAAATGGCGGTTGACAAGAATTATGTGGACTCGCACGGCCAAAGCGAGGTCGCGTTCGCGTTTTGTTATCTTTTGGGCTTCCATCTCATGCCGAGGCTGAAAGCTATCCACTCACAAAAACTATATAGGCCGGAACCGGGCATAGCCGACGCCTATCCGAATTTACAGCCAATACTTACCCGCCCCGTTAATTGGGAGCTTATCCGGCAGCAGTACGACCAAATGATAAAGTATGCCACAGCCCTGCGCCTCGGGACGGCGGAAACGGAGGCAATCCTTAAGCGGTTTACCCGCAACAACCTGCAGCACCCGACTTATAAAGCCCTGGCGGAGCTTGGTAAAGCTGTCAAAACAATATTTTTGTGCGACTACCTCCACGACGAAGAACTACGCCGCGAGATCAACGAAGGGCTGAATGTCGTTGAAAACTGGAACTCGGCCAACAGTTTCATATTTTACGGCAAAGGCGGAGAAATAGCCACTAACCGGTTTGAGGACCAGGAATTGGCCGTTCTGTCGCTCCATCTCTTACAAAACTGCTTGGTGTACATCAACACGATAATGCTCCAAAACATCCTGTCGGATCGCGTATGGTACGACACCATGAACCTGGAAGACTTCAGGGCGCTGACGCCGCTGATTTACGCGCATGTGAACCCTTACGGCACGTTCAGGCTGGACATGAACGAACGCCTCCCGCTGGAAGGGGGCAACGCGTCATGAGTGAAACGCGGACGCCCGCAAATCGTAAGGCTAAGGAACTGGCAAAATACCTTCGCGGAGAACGCCCAGATTACGCGTATCTCAAAAGCCTGTTCCAGCACCTTAGGGCTGAACTGGGGGTCGAAATCCCCAAAACAGCAAAAAGGCTGCCCTATGTGCCTACAGAAGACGAGATTAGGCGCTATTACGTTGCGGTTTGGAAGGCAAAAAACTTTCAAGACATGATGATTATAAAAACACTTCTATATACCGGCGTCCGGGTAAGCGAGCTTATCAACATAAAATTGGCCGACGTCGACTTTGACCGCTGCCAGATCAGGATAAACAAAGGCAAAGGTGACAAGGATCGCATTGTCCCCTTCCCTCCGCCGTTTAAAGAAATGCTGGCTATGCACGCCGACTCAATGAAAAAGAAACAGGCGGTTTTCCTGTTCGAATCGACATGGAAGAAAAAATACACCGACAGGGGCGTCCGGAAGATTTTAGCGAAATATTCGGAGGAAGCCGGGCTTGTTCAAAACATTTCCCCGCACAAGCTACGGCATTTCCTTTTTACGTGGTTAAAAAAACAGGGCATTGACGACGCCTTTATACAGCCCTATTCCGGCCATGAAAGCCGCAAATCCTTGGAAATTTATTCAAAGCTTTCGATTGCTGACGCGCAAAAGGAATATAATAAAGCCATTGATAAATTCCCTATATGATTTTTTTTGAATATTTTAATTTATTAACTAAATATTACAGCATTGCGGGTAGTGACACGGACGCTGGTACTACCCCCTGCGGTAAAAGACGAATTACGCTATGAAACTCTGTTGGGGGTACAGCCAACATTTTGACCAAATCATACTCTAAGGAATTTATGTTGGTAAAACGCGGGCTTGCGTCTGTCAGAAAGCATACTTTTTGAAATACCGGAATACGCGCAGTATTCTATGTGTCAAAAAGTATGTTTTTTTATTTTGCAATATTTCAAAATCGTGATATACTATTTGACAAAAATACTATAGATGGGAGCTGATATTTTTGAGGCTGGGTTATTGCCGCGTATCAGCTAAGGATCAAAACCCGGAACGCCAGATTAACAAAATGCGCGCCCTTGGCATCGAAGAACGCTATATTTTCGTTGACGCCAAGAGCGGCGCGGATTTTAATCGCCCGCAGTACCAAGCAATGCGCTTGATCATCCGCGAGGGAGATTTGCTGTACATGGACGCGCTGGATCGGCTGGGACGCGACTATGATGGGATTATCCGGGAATGGAGGCATATTACGAGGGAGCTAAAGGCCGATATCATTGTGTTAGAAAATGAGACCCTGTTTGACAGTAGGAAATTCAGGATTATGGGCGACATAGGGAAACTGATGGAAGACCAGTTTTTGAGCCTGCTGTCTTATGTGGCCGAGCAGTTATGCTTATTAATAATAAATGCTCAGGATTGTATGGAAGGCCCTATCAGATGGGGTCAGTTCATCAAAAACTGAGCATTTTATTTTGATATAATCCTCTCACGCAAGGATGCGTCGCTTAAAAGGGGATTAGCGTTATGTACGGAATTGAAAGTGATGAGTTCTTCGCCTGTCTTGAGCGGAATAACTATTCGTCCAAGACGATGGCGGAGCACCGGCGGCTGTTTGCTGAAATGGAAAAGCATCTTGTGGCTTCGGGTGCTACGTTCTCTATGGATACAGCCGTTGATTGGCTGGAAAGCCGAAAAGCGGATTGGTCATGGGATACATATAAACGCTACCGGCGTGCGCTGTATCGGTTTGGGAAGTATTTAGCAAACGGCAGCATAAAGCCGGAAGCGCATTGCCACAACAACTATTTTGCCTACCATGACGCCGATGTAAGTTATATTAAACTGACGGGCGATTATAAGGCGCTTTATCGCGATTTTCACAGCGCGGCCTCAGATTGTCTATGCAAAGCAACCGTTGACCATTACGTAGCGGGCTGTACCGATTTTCTCTTGTTTATTTCTGAAAAAGGCTGTAATAGCCCAGCAGAGTTATCAATGGGCTGCCTGATTGAATATTTACGTCAAATTCAAAATTCTACAATGACAGAAGAGACAAAGCAAAAACATGCGTCTGGCGTTGCCAAGCTCATGTCGTACCTGTCTGAAAAAGGCTATGTCCCGCAGTGTTATTCGTACATAGCCGGCGAATCCGCGTTTGAGTCAATTGTCACGCAGTTGGCGACAAATGTTGAGGCTGGCGTTTACGCGGTTTTTCAGCCGAGCAAGCAATTGGAGCCGTTGGCAGAATTGTTTTTATCAAGACTTGAAGAGCGTCGTTACAGTGAAAAACCTAAGAAATTGTATGGCTACGTATTCGTAAACTTTTTTCTATTTTTGGAGATAAACCGCATCGAATGTTCCTCGTATGCAATTGATCTTTGGCTAGAACAGGCCCGTAAATTTACGACATGGAGAACAAAACGGAATATCATCAAATGGTTTAATGAATTCTTATCGACGGGGAGCGCAGATAAAGACGCAAATACCGTATACAAGCCGCTCTTGATTGACACCCTTCCCAATTGGGGGAGAAGTATTATAAATGATTATTTAAAACTGCGGCAACGTGAAGGCTGCGCGCATTCTACCCTGCAAATGTGCCGTTCATCGTGTGTCAGGTTTTTTCAGTTCCTTGATTCTAAAGATGTTGGCGGCCCAGGTGAAATTACGGCTTTATTGGTTAAAGAATTTCACAACACAGATCCGCATGCGACACCTGAAGGCAGAAACGCATACGGCGTGAGGATTCGCAGATTGTTGGTTTACATGGCGGAACAGGGGCTGGCGCCACAAAATCTGTATTTGGCTATTTCGACGCAATGCTCTTCACGGCGTAAAATCATCAGCGTTATGAGCGAAGACATGATTGCCGCTGTTTATCATTACCGGGAAACAGCGGTATGCCCTATTGGGGTCGCGCCAGCAAAACGCGAAAAACGCACGCTAAGGAATTACGTTGATATTAAAGTTGGATCGACGTGATGCTGGCGCCATCTGTGCCGATAGATCCCTTTAATTAAATTTGTTGGGTCATCGGCTATTCAATAGCCGGAAGCTGCCTAAGGGGCCGCAATTCGTTCGGAGCCCCGATTTGTTTTATGTCAAACTTGTATTCCCCCAAGAAATTGATATGTTCCCAACCAAGGGGGGAAATGTGCTTCATCAATTCTTCGTCCAGTTGATTGCTGCTTTTTTTATATTCGGCCGCCTGTGTCAAATAGACGGTATTCCAAATGCTTATTGCGTTGATGATGATGTTCAATGCGCTGGCCCGCTGTAGCTGATCCTGCAGGGCACGCTCGCGCAGTTCGCCGCGTTTGCCAAAAAAGATCGCCCTGGCTAATGCATTCATCGCCTCGCCTTTGTTTAGGCCCCGGTTGATTTTTCGTCGCAGCGCTTCGCTTGATATGTAGTCCAGGATGAAGATGGTTTTCTCAATGCGGCCCATTTCTTGGAGCGCGGCCGACAAACTATTTTGGCGGGCATAAGAACCGAGCTTCCCTATAATCAGCGAAGCTGAAACCGTCCCCTCCCTGATAGAGTGCGCAAGCCGCAACACATCATCATAATTTGCCAGAATAATCTTTGTGTTGATCCGTCCACCCAGCAATTTCTCCAGGTTCGGGAAACAGCTGGGCTTTCCGATGGAAAAAAGCTTGGCGCCGGAAATATCCCTCAACCGCGGCGCAAAACGGAAGCCAAGCAGATGGGTCAAGCCAAAGACTTGATCGGTGTATCCAGCCGTGTCTGTGTAATGCTCCTCAGTGACTAAATCTGTTTCATGGTGGAGCAGCCCGTCTATGACATGCACGGCGTCCCTGACATTTGTATTTATCACTTTGACATGGAAACTGGAGAACTGGTCGCTGACGAACCGGTACATCGTTGCCCCTTTCCCTGTGCCGTAATGCGGGTTGGCGTCCGCATTCAGCGCACCCACCCCGATCTGGACCCGCATCCCGTCTGACGAGGATGTAGTGCCGTCGCCCCAATAAGCCGGCAGCGCCAGTTTGTGGTGGTAATTCACCAGGGTTGACTGCGCTCTGGACATGGCATCTTCATGGAGCCGCCACTGGGCCGCATTGGCCATTTGCCGATATGAAATATCCGGGGTGGCTTCAGCCATCTTGGCCAAGCCAACGTTCGTACCCATTGCCATGATAGCCGCCATAAGCACCTTTGTTTCCTCGGCATCCGGGGGTCGGTTTGCTGAGGCATGGATGAATTGCTCGTGAAATTTTGTCCAGTTGGCTACTTCGATCAGAAGCTCGGTCAGCTTGACGCGCGGAAGCAGATCGTACAGCGACAGGCTGAAATCCCGCGCCTCTTCTGGCGTGTCTTTTTCAAGACGGTCGATATGCAGTTTGCCGCTCATTATATCGACGCCTTCAAGACCGCCCGCATTTCCTGATACCCATTCCAGCCTTTTAAGCAACGATTCCGTGCGTTCTGCCAAGTAATCGCCGGCTGACATACCCACTGCAAGATTTGTAGTGCCGGCGGCAATCTGTGCCCAATCCTCTCTTGGGATAAGGTATTCATCGAAATCTTTATACTGGCGGCTGCCGACAATCGATACATCGCCGGAACGGACACGGTTCCGAAGCTCCGTAAGGGCGGCCATTTCATAATAATGGCGGTTGATTGTCCCGTCTTCGTCGTAAAGGTGCTTTTCCCAGCGGTCTGAAACAAAATCCAAAGGGGCGTCTTCCGGAACTTTCCGCTTGCCTGTTTCATTCATATCGCGTATGACATCTAATGCTTTCAGTAACGGTTCCAAGGATTTTGTCGAGTGGAACTCCAGTACCTTTAGCATTGTTGGCGTATATTTCCTGAGCACGTAGAATTTCGTTTCAAGTAAGTCCAAGAAATCATAATCAATGGGCCGCGCCAACTGTTTGGCCTCTTCAACGGATGCAACGAGCTTGTCCCATGGCATGACAGCTTCCAATGCCGCGAATGGATCCGTGCCTTCGTTGCGGGCTTTTATCAAGGCCGCCCCAAAATCCGCAAAGTGGGCTACTTTTTCGTTTATCGATTTTCCGTTTTTCTTTTGGAGTTCATCTTGGGCATCTCTCCCTTTTTTTTGAAGCTGCGCAATCTGCCGGTCATGGATGACGAATGCCTGATCGGTCAAATCTTGTGCAAGCTCAACGAGATAAGCGGCCAGTATAGCGTGTTTCTTTAGATCGTCAAATCTTCGAAAAGAGTAAGGTTCATACCTCGCCCCAATTTTGGACAGCTGGCGCAGCCGGTTCGGGTGGATGCCCTTTGTGTCAATATGCAATTTTAAACCCCGCAAATAGACAAGTTTTTCACTCACGGCCAGAAAAGCGCCAGGAGTGTAGCCTCCTGGTATTTCGCGCAACCAAGCGAGACGTGTCTTGCTGCTTTCCGGCATAGGGGATAGGAGCTGCCCCAGTTTCTCGATCTGTTCTGGGGTCAGGGATGCCGTAAGCAATGTTAATATTTCCTCCTCTGCGCCCTGGCGCACTTCCCACACGGCCCGTTCAATGGTCGTAATGGCCGGTAATATGATTTTGGCCTTGCGCAGCTCATCAATTGCAGCCTTAAGCAGGTATTCCGCGTCCCCATTGTCCAATGCATATTTAAATATTGTCTGAGAAATTGAGTGATAGTCTTGTTGCGTAAAATTGCGGTAGCCGTATATTTGACGTATTTCATCAATGTGTTCCCGGCGGGTTTGTTCGCGCTGGGCATATACAGGGAAAACGTCCGGCGAGACGCCGGTTTGCTTGGCAATATAGCTTAGCGCCAAATCAGGGATCGTTTTATAGTCGGATAAAGCCCATCCGGGGTAACGCAGGACGGCCATTTGGACAGCGAATCCAAGGCGGTTGTAGTCGCGCCTGTGTTTGTTGATGATGTCAAGGTCATATTGAGAAAACGTGTAGTACGCGCCTAAATCCCAATCATTGTCAGAAGGGATCCGCATGTACTCGTTCCGTTGCTCTTCCGTCAATAGCTCTTTGCCCCTCATAGAAATGCACCGCCCCTTATAAAAGTTCCATTTTACGTTTCAGCTTGTCTTTGTCTGGGTTCGTATAGAGCAAGGTCGTATTGATATTGGAGTGACCGGCCTGGTTAGCGACTTCATGGATGCTCAGCCCCTTTTCAATCGCATTGGTGCAAAAGAAATGGCGTAGCTGGTGTGGAGTAATTTTAAGGCTATACTGCCGAAAGATTCGGTTGACTACTGTTCGGTTCAGATTTCCGTTTTTCTTGCTGATAAATAAAAATCGTGATGTCTCAGCTGCTCTGTATCTACCGCGATCCTTTAGGTAGTCCCGCAAGGCGTTGATAATTTTGGTATTCAAAAGAACGGTTCTTTGCTTATCGCCTTTTCCGTTCCGGATGATACATTCACACGTCTGCAAATTAAAATCACCCAGCCGTATAGAAAGGGATTCTGAAATCCGCATTCCGGTATAAGCCAGAAGCGTAACAATCGCGTAATTTCGCATGTTTTTGCTCTCAAGCACTTTTTGAATAAACTGCTTTACTTCTAACTCCGTAACTTTCGTAGGCGAAGCATATTCTGTCTGTACCTTGAGCATATCAGCCTTTTGAATCACCGCGTCGTTTTGAATACCTGAAGAGATCAGGAAGGCATTATAACTGCGTAAGCTACTGAGCTTATGGTTAATGGTTCTGGCATTATTAAGCTTGACGTTTTTCAGGTAGTTCATATAATCAAGGACATTTTGCCGATATAGCGCCATACATTCTTGCCCAAATGATTCTTCAAACCACTTAAAGTATTGATTCATGTCCAAAACATATCCTTTAAGTGTGTTTTGGCTTTTACCATTGGCTCTGAGAAAAGAGGAAAACGCATCTGCGTTACCCATGATTAATACTCAGCCCTCTCCTTGAAATAAATTGTGTTGCGTTCAATTTAACAGGGTTTGTTATAAATTGTGTTGCATTTAACGGTTTGATTCTATCATTTTCCAAACTGTAATACAACACAATTGACCTTGTGTTGTATCCCAGAAATAGAATTCGCTTCACGAAAGGAAAGATAAAGCACGTTAAGAAAAATTCATATCCGACAGATCCTGTGCAACTCTGGAACGCTTAGCATAAAGAAAGCAGGAGTGTCCATTCCACTCCTGCCAATAATCTGTTTTTACTTCTGTGCGTTAAATTCCTCCGCCAACATTCCGTAAAGGCACTCATCCAAATATTTGCCTTTGTGAAATACTTGTTGCCGTCTTACGCCCTCCAACTTGAAACCTAACTTTTCAAATATAGGTTTGTAAATTGTGTCGTTTTCGATGAAACCCGTATGGCAATTGTTTAGTCTGCGCTCGTTAAATGCGTAATCAAGCAACAATTTCGCTCCGGCAATGGCATAGCGTTCTTCGTCAGCACCAACAAACATACCAAATGTACCATTTCTCTCATCAATGCCGTGGAGATTGCCGCCACCTACATACTCACCGTCATGCGTTTCAAAGGCAAACAGAATCCGTTCTTCGCTATTCCAATTCGCCTTAACGTAGTTTTCCCAACTATCCTTGCTCAATTCTTCATCGTTAGGTAGTTCTTGAGCGTAATCAGAAAAAAATCGCTCGTCACTGTCAAAGCCGGGGTTTTTGTGGTGTTGCCAGTCATCTGGTTTCGCACGGCGCACTCGCACCAGGTCGTTTTGCCAGAAATATTTACTGTAGTCAAGTTGGCTTGCTTTCATAGTTAGCTCTCCTTTTTTATAAATTATTTTTTTTACTGCATCGTCTGAAATGAAGTATTCATCACTAAGTTTTTCTAAACCAACGCCGTGTGAAAACCGATTTCGGACATCTGCGTTGCGTTGAGAATAGAATTTCTTAGCACCCGTACCTTCTCCCCATGGTTTGCGCTTAACTTTTGGGACGTATATCGTTTCGCCCTGTGCGTACTTTTGCAATTCTTGCAATAACTGCGGGGGTAATAATTCCGTTGCGTTACGGTATTTCATAAGCATCAATCCTCGCATTGCCGATGTTGTTATCATAATTTAAAGACCAATAAGGACACAAGGGAAAGAATTTTTTAGAAAAATCTAAACAGGAAAACAGGAAATTGAATGACGCATATTTTAAGCGTACATTACAGTACACCAGATTGCTTATCTCCTAAGGCGAACAGAAAAAACTCAAGTCAGACTTTATCGCGCTACACAAACTGACGGATTTATCAGAATAGTCCTTAGCGTTGCTTTAAAATGCGTTTTGTGAGCTGACCCCAAATAAAAAAAACGCTAATTTTTCTTAGCGTGCGAACATTATTTCTTTATTGAGTAAATTTCTCCTTAGCGTGCGTTTTTCGCGTTTTGCTGGCGCTACCCCCTATTGAATTACGAAACGTAGCGATAACGCTTTTAGGCATACGCATGGGGGTCAGGTCATCCGATATTGTCAATCTTAAAATTGACAATTTTGATTGGAAAAATAAAAAACTTACGTTTGTTCAAGTGAAAACAGGTAAAGCAGTATCGCTTCCAATACCTACTGACGCCGGCAATTCCGTATATAAATACATTGTGTATTTGCCTCAAGACGGCGCCGAAACACTGGCCGTATACTCCCGCTGTATCGAAAAGCAATTCCCTGCTTCTATTTGGCTGTTTCCAGGCCAGAACCCGGATGAGCCAATATCAGCTTCCGCCATACGGCATAGATTCATAAATTGTTGGAACCAACTGCCGTTTGCCGCGAAGACTGGCAAACATCCAACGCCGCATTGCCTGCGGCATGCTTTCGTTGTGGAGCGAATGAACGACTGGATGCAAAACGGCGTTAATATTCAAGAGATGCTGCCATATTTGAGCAGTTATCTCGGGCATAAAAGCCCCGCAGAGACGTTTTACTATTACCACTTGGTAAACAAGGCATTCGCTGTCGTTAGGCAAAATGACACTGTGTCAAACCGCGTAATTCCGGAGGTGCTGGACTATGAGGAACTCTAAGCCTAAAAAGCCGCAATTGTTTTTTTCCCTTACTTTGGATTTTCTCAACGAATTTATGCCCAGGCAGATTGGGCGTAGCCCCAATACGATTGAGTCCTACAGAGATTCGTTAAGTTTATTCAGACGGTATCTGAACGAGTTCAAGCACATTTCTATCAGTTCATTCACATTTTCGGATTGCTCCAAAGATTGTATTTTCGGCTTTCGTGACTATTTGCAGGCAAATGGCAGCAAGCCTTCCACCATAAATGTCCGTGTAACAGCGATACGCGCTTACCTCAACTATGCCGCGGACAAAGACGTTTCAATACAGTCGGTAGCGCTGGCTGCTTCGTCGATACCGCCGCGCAAGGCGGCTAAGGAAGAAAAAGCTGTGTTGTGCGAAGAAGCGCTGGCTGCTATATTCAATGCGCCGCCGCAGACCAAAATGGGCATGCGCGACCGCACGATCATGATTACGCTGTATGACAGCGCCATGAGGCTTGACGAACTCCTTTCCTTGCGGCTATATGACGTTAGCCTGGACAGCGGGTACCCTTGCGTCCTGCTTCATGGGAAGGGCAACAAAGAGCGCCAAGCGCCGCTGACCGACAAGACTGTTAGCCATCTGCGGCAATACATTCAGGCATACCACGCCAAATCCACGCGGGACGCGTATCTGTTCTTTACTACGATTAAAGGCAAGACAGATAAAATGTCGGAAGGAAACGTCCAGCGGTTTATAGCAAAGTACGGCAAGATCGCGCGCTCTGCCTGCAAAGATATCCCCCAGACAGTCCACCCTCACATGCTGCGCCGAACAAGAGCGACCAATCTTTACCAAGATGGCGTGGCGATCGAGCTCGTTTCTACCATCCTTGGGCATGCGAGCACCGAGACCACCAAAAACTACTACGCAAAGCCTTCACTCAGCCAGATGCGCGACTCTATGGAGTCCGTGCCGTCCCCCGCTGCTGACGAAGAACCCCTTTGGATTGGAAACGAGGACGAGATGGCCCGTGCCTGCGGATTGCGTTGACAATAAAATGCTCAGGAATTAATACATGAAATCCCATTGTTCTGGCCTTTCATGCATTCCTGAGCATTTATTATTAATGAGCATAAAAATTCAAATGTTAACATTAGTATTTGAGCAGGAGCGAGAATTGATTATAGAGCGCACCCGCGCGGGTTTAGCCGCAGCACGGCAGCAAGGCCGTATCGGCGGCCGCAAGCGTAGAATGACTGATAGCAAGATTGGCTCGGCCAAAAAACTGCTTGCCAATGGAATTGCTCCTAAAGAAGTTGCTCAAAATTTAGGGGTATCAGTTCCTACGCTATATCGATGGGTTCCCGCTTCTACCCGTTAGATAATATGGCGATAGTATGGAAGAACCTTTGATCTAACATTCTATTTGTACACCTTAAAGCAAGGAGAAATTTTATGAATTTGAAACGCTTTGCCGTATTTTTGATATGCGTATTGGCCGCTGGGTGTACATCTATAAATTTGAAAACGAGTGAAGATTCTGCACCTACGCAAAATGAATCTATTCAAACAGAACTTATAATTACGTCCATACCGAAACCAGCAAACGAAGAAACCATTTCTAGAAATGGGGAGACAACTGGTTCCGCTCCCTCCATTGTAACACTTGAACCTCAAACCAATGGTGAACTTGCCATAAAATCGACACCGGATTCAATAGAACCGAGTAAAACATGTATGCTAAATAAATGGCATAATGTTTTTTTTGGTATAGTAGGCAACGATGAAATATGCATGAACATATATCAAAATGGAAACAACATAATCGCTTTTTGTGTTTATAAAGAAAGTGAAAATGAACTTAGGCTGATCGGTAGTTTAGATGGGTTAAAGATTTCCTTGAAAGATGATATAGGAAATACCCTTTTAGGTACACTGACATCGCCAGATGAAATCGGCAAACTTATAGGGAAATTCATAAAAAGTAACGGAGATGAAATGCCGGTATCTTTGGAAATGGAATACGCTTGTGGAGCTGATTTAGATAATTTTTATGAAATTATGGGGTCTAGTGATCAAGAAGTTGAACCATTTCTTATTGGTCTTAAAAATGCAATTAAATCAGGAAACAAACAGGTTTTTGCTGAACAAATTCATTATCCCATTAATGTATCAAGTAATGGTGAGCGAAATACTATTTATTCACAGCAAGAATTTATCGACGATTATGACATAATTATTACATCTGGACTTGTTGATGTGATCTCAGATGCATACACAAAATTTTTATTTAATAACTATCAAGGCGTAATGTTTGGTGGTAATCAATATAATTTATGGATTCAAAAAGTGGGAGATGGATTAAAAATTGTTGGTATCAATAATTGACACTTTCCCTGCTTAACGTACTCTGCAATATGTTTTCTGAGACGACCCAAAAAACAAGCTGTGATGGCGGGGTTCTGGCCTTAGCGTATACGAAAAACGTCGTATTTTGATTTTCAGTTCCTTAGCGTATGTTTTCCGCTTTTTGCTGCCGGAACCCCTTTAAGGCTCGCGATCTCGCCTATTCTTAAACCGGAACCATAAGCAAGCAGTAACATCGCTTTATGTTTGACGTTGTCACTGTTGTTAATAAGTTCAGCAACTTCATCCCTTGTTAGAACTTCTGGCAATGTTTTCGGCGCCTTAATTCTTGGAATCTGTAAATAATTCATTGTCCGGTTCAGAGTAACAGCGAAGAAAAATCTGATTGCCGCGCTGTATGAGTTCACAGTACCCGGGGTGAGTTTTGTTTCAACAATAAGATGACCTAAAAATTGCCGGACATCTATTTCGTTGAGTTCCTCGACTGGACGATTACAGTAATCGAGAAATATCTCAGCATGCATTAGATAAGAATCGAATGTATGCCGTGATAACCCTCGCAACTGTAAGTCGGCTTTCATCCGTTGTAAAGCCTGTTGCTTGGTGATCACAAAAACATCTCCTATTTTTATATTCGCGGGTTATCCGCAACATAATTTTAAGAAGATGCTTCAGGTTTTGCTATGTTTTTACTATTAAACTGTGATTTGCTCGGTTTTTGCCAATATGCGCCAGCGGCGATCCACCGCGCTAGCGGTTTCGTTCAATTGCCGTTATGGAAATCTTTTCATAACGGTAAGACTAGGGCGATCCACTATATTTCCAAAGAGCTTAAGAAAAAATACGGAAAAGACCTGCCAGTTTATGTATTGAACATGACGGATCATAAGCCTTCCGCAAAATACTTCTACAGCGAGACTCTAAAGGCAATTGGCTGTGCCGAAGCACATAAAGGTACGGCCTCCATGATGAAGGAACGCTTGATTGACGCATTGATGCATGGCTCGCGGGAGACCCGCTACAGAAGGGCGGTGATATTTATCGATGAAGCTTTCCTGCTGACAGAAAAGGATTTCATTTGGTTGATGGACATATACAACAACTTGGATATGTGCAACATCCATCTGACCGTACTGATGTTTGGCACAAATGAACTGAAAAGCATAAAAAGCGCGTACTGCCAGGCAAAAAGGTTCCAAATCGTGGATCGTTTTATCCTAAATTCCCAAATGAATTTATAACTACAAACAATGAATTTTTCAAGAAATTCCGAGTTTATCGAACATATAGTTCAACAATAAAAAAAAAACTTAGTTAGGAACAAATTGATAACAATACAACATAAAATAATAATAAAAAAGGTAGAAAAACCAAATTTAGGATAATAATTTATATAAATTTAGAAAAGGAATAAAATTGAATTTCAAACTTTGTAGTGTTAAAATTTTCACACTACAGGGGGTGAAAACAGTGCCATTCGTGATAAAAAAGAAAATTATGAACTATACCTATCTCTACGAAGTAACATCGTACCGCGACGAAAATGGTGAACCACGAAACAAGCAGGTGCCTATTGGAAAAATAGATTCGCAAGGACAAGTGCAATATAAAGCCGAGTATATCGAGCGAATGATGGAAGCGGGGACGCCGTTGGCGATCGGAGAGCAAGCACACTTCAGTGAGCAGGAGATCAGGGATTCCGTAATAAAGGAATATGGCGCATCCTACTTTTTAAAAAGCATTGCCTGTACCATCGGGCTGGAGAAGATATTGGAGTCAGCATTCCCAGAGCATTGGAAAGAGCTGTTGGTACTCGCTGTATACCTTATCTGTACTGAGGATCCGTTCATGTATTGCTGCCATTGGCTGGAAACAACAGAAACCCTGCCTGTCGGCAACCTTAGCTCACAGCGTATAAGTGAACTGCTTGCTTCAATGACAGTGGAAGGGCGGACAGCATTCTTCACGGAATGGACGTCATACCGGCAAGAAAAGGAATACCTTGCCCTCGATATTACATCAGTATCCTCATGGTCTGAGCTAATAGACGATGTAGCGTACGGCTACAACCGCGATCATGACGACCTCCCGCAAGTGAATATTTGCATGTTGATGGGCGAAGAATCACTATTGCCTATTTTCCAGGTAGTGTATGAAGGCAGCATCACGGATGTGTCTACATTCATGACAACGCTAAAAATCGCTTTCAGCTACGATAAAGCCGGACAGAAGGAGCACTTGCTGGTTATGGACAAAGGCTTTTCTAAAATAGCATATATAAACGCCATGCTTGCAGAACCTGGTATCCGTTTTATCGTCCCTGTATCATTCACGACAAAATTTGCAAAAAGCCAAGTAAAAAGCGAAAAGAAGGATATAGACAGCCTTAAAAACACAATCCCGAGCGGAAGCGGATCAGTACGCGGCGTAACCAAACTGCGCACTTGGAGTGCCGGAAAGAAGCTGCACACGCATATTGTTTTCAATGCCATGAAGGCATTTAAGAGCAAGGACGAACTATATACCCATACTACCAGGCTCAAAGAAATAGCTATGGAAGACCCTGATAATAAAGACTATCAGGCCGACATTAAAAAATACCTTATAGTCCGTTCATCCGCAACGGCCGAAAACAGGAGGACTGTCAACATTCGTGAAGATGTTATTGAAGCGGAATTGGAAACAACCGGCTGGGCGGTATTTGTGAGTAATGATGTAGATGACTGTCGCAGGGCGTTAAATATCTATAGGGCAAAGGACGTTGTTGAAAAGGGTTTTTTACGATTAAAAAACAGCATCGACCTTGGGCGCTTGCGTGTACATTCCCAAAATAGTATGCAGAACAAGGTATTCGTTGGCTTCCTGTCGCTTATCCTGCTTTCGCATATCCACAAAGTAATGGCCGAAAAGGACTTTTATAAGGACATGACAATGAAGGAACTGTTGATAATACTGCGAAAGCTGAGAGTTCAGTACATAAATGGCACAAGAATCTTGTTTCCGGTAAGCAAAGTTCAAAAACGAATATTTGAGGGCTTCTCCATCGCTTTGCCGGAGTAGCAATACAGCAGTTAAGCGTAGAAGTTAATGGGCATGTATCTGATATCCCGTATTGCAAATGGTAACACATATTTATAAAAAATTATTGACATATCGAACGATTATCATATAATAATAGGCATGTACATAAGGACAACCACTCGCAAGAACAAAGACGGGACTATCACGCAATACGTACAATTGGCCCATAATGAATGGCTGCCAGAAGCAAAACGCGCCAACGCCAAAGTGTTATGCAGCTTTGGCCGCAGGGAGGATGTAAGCGTTGAAAGCTTGGAGCGGTTAATCAGCAGCATTCAAAGGTTTATCGGCGCAAAAGCGACACAACCGTCACACAAGCCTGCAAAGCTTGCAGTAAAAGTCAAGACACTTAAAGAGCGCCGTAAGACTGTGGCGATGGTACGTGATATTGTCGCCGCTTTAATCGCGGCCGAGGAAAGCTATGCTGACAACATGCCGGAAAACTTACGCAATTCAGAACGCTACGATATGGCCGTAGAACGGTCTTCAAAGCTCCAAGAGGCACTTGATATGCTAGACGAAGCCTATGATGATTGACATCATGGGCTCATGTTCTATTCTTAGCATCGGTATTTAGTCTTGCATTAGCCACTAGGCATACTTTTGTAAGTTTATTCTTGTTTAACTTCTAATATTAAAGCCATTTGGTATTAATAATGCAATACTTTCATGGTAACACGTTCAAGTCTTGCTTCTATTAATCACTCTTCACTCGGTTTTGCTGGTCTATTTTCTTCTACTCTAGAATTGTTGGTGATCGAGCACGTTACTTGTTTATTAATTACGCTGCAGTTACCCATAAAAGCTCTTAGATTTATAAAACAATACCGAATATGCGTTTGTAGTTATAAATTTTCACCGGGAATTTAGGATAAAACTATGACAATGAAGAAACTTATACTCACGCTGGAAAAGCTACGAATCCAGCATATTAAAGGCAAAGACATACTGTTCCCGCTCACAAAGGCTCAAAAGGGGATATTTAAA
>Ga0209629_10000751_pt1 | contig 18725 bp, 16 predicted proteins | sample TergutCu122P5_FD_187286 | JGI IMG/M metagenome (GOLD analysis project Ga0209629, IMG submission 187286) | Cubitermes ugandensis P5 segment gut microbial communities from Kakamega Forest, Kenya - Cu122 P5 (SPAdes) (version 2) | ecosystem: Host-associated > Arthropoda: Insects > Digestive system...
GAATGTGCTGATTGCAGGGTCTTCTTACAAGTCTGTGGGAAACACCTACGGACTTGCTCCTTGCTCCAATGTTACTTCTGTCGCAGGAACTTATAAGTTTTATGTGGTTGCGGGTAATGCTGCGGGCTTTGCGCAGTCGGGTTCGTATTCCCCGGCTTTTACAGTAAATGCCATCGCTAATCCCACTGGTCTGCGCATTGCCTACACCTCCATTTATACCGGAGCAAGCAACTCAGTGTATTGGACTATGGTCCCCGGAGCAACCCAGTATCGTGTATACCTCTACAAGCAAAACGCAGATGGCACATATACGAATGTGCTGATTGCAGGGTCTTCTTACAAGTCTGTGGGAAACACCTACGGACTTGCTCCTTGCTCCAATGTTACTTCTGTCGCAGGAACTTATAAGTTCTTAGTGGTTGCGGGTAATGCGGGGGGCTTTACACATCCGGGAACTTACTCACCTGCATTTGTGGTTGTGCCAGCTCCCAAAGGGCCAACATATGTTGATGTGAATCTCTCAACCCAAACCCTTACCTATTATGTGGATGGAGTGGTTAAACTTACAACTCCTGTGGTTACTGGTCGTCCGAGTATGCCAACAGTTCAAGGCACATTTGCGATTTATGCAATGTCAAGAAATACCTATCTTGATGGCCCGGGTTACCACACGCTAGTCAGCTATTGGATGCCGTTCTATAAAGGGTATGGTCTGCATGATGCGACGTGGCAGTCAGCATTCGGTGGTACGCGCTATAGAGATGGCTACGGTAGCCATGGCTGTGTGAATATGCCTTTAGATAAGGCCGCACAGCTTTATGGGATGGTTTCCGTAGGCACAACAGTTGTTGTACATACCTAGAAACTCTTGCTATGTATGCGCAAGCGTATTGATATGCAGTCTTACCTATCGCCGTCTGCAGTTCTGGGTTATCTGCGAGTGTTCTTAGCTGCTCGGCCATTGTTGCGATATCGCCTTGAGCGAAAAGGTCTTTCGAAATACTGCCTATGCCTGGATCAAGCAGACCGACTAAGTCGACTTTGATTACAATGAGACCCTACATTATATTTTGCTACAATCGGTAGAGACTGCAAGAAAAGGTGAAATGATGGTAAGCGAAGTATTCTTGGATCAACCTTTAATCTCGATTATTGTACCTTTGTATAACCGACAAGGAGCTATTGCTCGTGCAATTGAGAGTCTTTTAGGACAGACGTATTCTAACTGGGAATTGATAATTGTAGACGATGCATCAACCGATAATTCTGTCGCTAAGGTACTGAGATATACTGATCCGCGGATAACACTACTTAGGAGAACTGTTAACTCAGGATATCTTTCTGCTCGCAATGCCGGGCTCTCAATCATGCGGGGCGAATGGTTTGGCTTTCTTGACAGTGATGATGAGCTTACTCCATGCGCTTTGGAGAGTGTTGTCCATGTATTTATCAATGTAGATCCTACAATCAATGTAGTCCGGGGGGGCAAACTTGACCTTGAGGCTGGATGCCATGCAAATACTCGCTATACTCCAGGACTGATTTCACCAATGACCATGTATGAAGGTGAAACATGGTATGTCATTCGCAGCAATTTGCTCGGCGCACAGCGTTTTATCGAAGGAGCTAGATGGGGCGATGGAGAGCTATGGATGCGTCTTCTGCCCTATATGAAACAGTATTACATCGAAGAAACGCTCTATGTCTGGCACACTGAAGGTGAAGACAGGTTATCGAACGCGGTGAGCGATAGGCATGCTTATAGCAAGTATGAGACTTACGCACTGATCCTTGATGTAAATCCATCCTTCTTCCTTGTGAGAAGGGGAGTGGGGCTTCCTGATATTCTGCCGGGCGTTATCAAACAGTTCTTAGAAAACGGAGATCTGGATCGCGCCTTGCGTTCTGCTGAAATGCTTTATAGAGCTGAACATCAGGAAAGGATCCGGTACTTTGTTACAAAGTGCTTTATAGAGTATCTACGCAAACACTCTTCAGAGCGACGAGAAGTTCTCCGCTTTCTTCAGGATAACTATTCTTCGCGGCGCTATAGGAAACGGGCAGCTATGGAGCGAATACAGAGCGCAGAAAAAGTGAAAAGAGCGAGACGTATCTCTATCCCCTATGAGGAAACCTTGTTTACTTCAATGGGGGTGCATTTACAGCTCTCTTTCCAGCGGTGTAAAACGCTTATTCGAATCGCAAGCTATCACATAGCCGTGTGTGTTCTCGGTGAGAAACGGTATGTACGATTCAAAGTAGCTGTCAAGAAAAGAATGAAGAAGTGTGAGTAGAGGACAATGATGAAGGTTTTGCTAGCTGTGTCGTTACTATTAGGGTCGGCGGCGTATCTTGCGCAGCTGTGTGCATCGATTATTGTCATATGATAGAGTGTTAGTCACCGGAAAAGTTTGCTCGCTCTGCTGGAACTCACAGACGGTTCATTCTTCGTATATTTGAAAGGCTGGAATTGGTCGCAGAAATGGAACGTATCAAACAGATTATCGTTGCAGTTTTACGCCGACTTAAACTAAAGCCACCACCGCCTGTTGAAGAAACTGGAATAGATGAAGAGGCTGCAGAAGCTTTTTTGGAAAGTATTAGCGAGAATGAACGGAGTTTATCCGATGCTGCTGTAAGAGCTGCTCTCATCACTTCTTCGGCAGGGGTGCCTAACACCTTGGCATCGACTAATTATTCCCTCTCAATTATCGAGGGCATGTTGCAAAATGGAGTGGATGTCAGATTTCTTGCGACTCAACAGTTAGACCTGCCTGTTCTTGATGATGATCTGCTTTTAAGCGACATTTTTCTACCTGCTTTTTGGAGAAGATCTCCCTCTGGGCAGTTTGTGCGAGATGTCTTTTCCTCTCAGGAATTTGATTTTGTGCTAAATATCTCTACCCCGGTCAGCCAGATGCGGGCACAGGCACAACTGGTTCGCGCTCATGGCGCTGTATATGTCCATTTTTCCGGTGAATCACCCATAAGAGTATTTCCGGCAGAAGAGAAACGCCAGGAGTTCGTTCGTTTGGTGAGAGAATCTTCTGATGGGATCTTTACCGTTTCAGATTACCTGAGGGACTACTGGATTGAGCAAGGGTTTAGCAAAGAAAAGATCTTCGTAATGAGGGTCCCGGTAAGAGAGAATCTGTTTCCCGATAATGTAGATCAGAATGCTGGAAAGCATGCGGTATATGTCGGCAACTTAAGTCATGGCGAGATCGATGATCTGATGATAATCGCTCAATCAGTAGTGTCTGAGATCGAGGATTTTTCCTTAAGCCTTTTTGCTGATGCTGCGGTCGGTAGACAAGAGGAGCTGCAACGCAGAATTGTGAAAATGGAGCTCGAGAATAACGTCTCTATCCATCCCCCACTTCCCCTGAAAGATCTTGCAGAAATCGAGGCGAATGCTGATGTGTTGCTACTTCCCAGACGAAGGGGAGAATTCTCCAAGGCGGGGTTTCCTAACAAGATGGGGGAGTACTTGATGTCTGGTACGCCAGTCGTCTGTTCTGATGTCGGAGAAATCCGAGCCATCATCGGCGATAAGAGCGCCTTTTTTGTTGAGGCAGACAAGCCAGACCTGTTCGCGAAACAACTGATCTCGGTACTTTCAGATCCTTCCACTGCCCGTAAGGTTGGGCAGGCTGGCAGAGCGTGGGCGATGGAGCACGTTGGCTCGTACCGCATAGCCAGGGCGATGTTGGTTTGGTTAGATAATCTTAGGGTGAAAAGGTGAGAACGTATGAGTAAGATCGACACTGCTTTTCGACTCGTCAGGGAAGACAGGACGAAGCTCAAGGAAGTGATCTTTGGGAAGATCTTTGGTCGCTTGATGTTCTATCAGCCCTTGAAATCCCGCATAATGTGGAGATATCGAAGTCATTTTGGTCGCAATCCTGATTTGCGCACGCCACGTTTGTTTTCTGAAAAAGTCCAGTGGCGCAAACTCTACTGCCCTCAAGTCCAGTCGTTTGCTGTTCTTTCTGACAAGTTACAGGCTTACGATTATGTGCGTGAAAGGATTGGGGATCAACACCTTAATACGGTCTTGTGGGCGGGTGAACAGCTTACCCCGGAAATAGTATGTTCCCTGGGGGATAACATAATCTATCAACCCACGGCGCGCTCAGGACAAGTGCTCAAAATAATGGAAGTCTCGAAGGTGTCACCAGAAAAGTTTTGTGCCTTGATCAATCCATTGTTGAAATGGCCCTATTCGATGATCGGGGAGGAGTGTTGGTATGGTCAGGCGAAACAAACTATTGCTGCACGTCCTTTGGTCTACTGGGAGGGCGGCCCTGATTATGTCTGCGATGTTAAGATGCATGTTTTTCAGGGACAAGGTGCGGCTCAACAAATAATAGTTGAATTGATAGATCATTCAACTTTCATTAAAGGGAAACGAGAGGGCGAGGATCAGCATTGGCGTGTGATGCTTAATGAATTTGGGGAAGTGATGCCCTTTGACTGGAACCCGAAAGACTATCATCCCCCGATTGAAATGCCCGAGTTGCCGTACTGTTTCTTCGAAATAGTAGAAAATGGGAAAAAACTGGCAGCTGGCATTGACTACGTTCGTGTAGATTTTCTTGTCACCTCAGAGAATTTCTATTTTGCAGAAATGACTTTTGCGCCGACGGGCGGCATGATGCACATGGAGCCCAGTGAGTGGGATTTGAAAGTCGGAGAGATGTGGAACCTTGATACTGGGAGCTTTTTCCAAAGATTCAGGTGGAAACAGCGTGCATGGCGTCCGCTTTGGAAGACCGAGTTTCCTGTGAGAAATCTCAGAAGACTGTATCCAAAGTTGATGGCTGATACGCCAGATAAGTTTTATGACGAATCAGATTATTCTCTTGACGCCTAGGCGATTGGCAGAGGAATGAAAGCAGGGAGAATCCAACGTTTCGGGGATTGTTCTTCCAGCTTGGATTGAGGTGATTCAGAATCACGACCAGATCAACAAACGAGATCACTATTGGCATCGTAATCGCTGTCTATAACGGCCAGGATACCCTTGCGCGTGCAGTTGAATCAGTCTTGGCTCAGACTGCCGAGAGGTGGCAGCTTGCCATTGTTGATGATGGGTCAACTGATCAGAGTTTTGCTTTAGCAAAGAGCTTTGCTGAAAAAGACGCTCGCATTATCGTCTTAAGCCAGAAGAACAAAGGTACCGCCTCTGCTCGCGATCTGGGCTATAAAACTCTTGAGTGCGATTATTTGGCTTATCTGGATGCTGATGATGAACTTGCGCCTGAATACCTGGACAAGATGGCAACGCTTATTGCGGAAAATCCCAGCCACGTCCTCTATGCTTGCAATATTCTCTACAAATTCCCTGACAAAGAATACGTCGCATGGGATTATTCGCAGGTATCAGTGGTGAGTTTACAGGACTGGGGCGTATCGCCAGATATCTCTATGGCCGGCTCAATAATACGAAAAAAGGACTATTATTCTCTTGGAGGCTTTACAGGCTATGATTCCTATGTCGAAGACCTGTATCTCCTAGTGCGCTTCCTTGTGAGCGGTAACGCGGTGATTGCTCCTGACGCGCTGTATCGTTACCACAGGATTCACCGCCATCATAAGTCCTCAGCAAAACTGAAGGTCTGGAGAAGCGCCATCGCATCGCTTGAACATATTAAGAGCACAGTAAGCATGACGCCTGAACAAGAGCGCGTTATCTCAAGCAGGATCGAACTGTATCGGCAGTATCAACGAGAGTTCCTTGTTGAGTCGATAAAGTATGGCTGGCATATTGTCACGAAGACCGTGACTATGTCAAAGCCCTATCGGATACTTTTGGGGCAAGCGAAACGTTTTTTAAAAAAGTAACTTGACGGCAAGGCCTCTGCGATATCAGCCAAAGATGCATTGAGCATCTTCTTCAGGTTTAGGACCAGGAAAGCCATGCTAATCACGGTTTTGGTCGTCTCTTGCAGCCGGGCAGCCACACGGCCGTTGACGGTGCCTAGATACAAATGTGGCGAAGCTCGGTGAAACGTTTGAAAAGTAACCTGATGCGTACAGCTCCTTTGATTTTTTGATAGGTTATGAATAACTGGGGTATGATACTGAGGTAAGCCTTCCGATATAAGGAGCATTCTTTTCTATGGATCTGAGCGGAAAAACCTTGCTTATCACCGGCGGCACTGGTTCATTTGGTAACGCGGTGCTCAAGAGCTATCTGGACACACCTGTTCAGGAGATCAGGATCTTTTCCAGGGATGAGAAGAAGCAGGATGATATGCGTCATGAGTACATGGCGAAGCGTCCTGATCTGATCGGGAAACTGAAATTCTATATCGGCGACACACGCAGCCGTTCATCGGTTGACACGGTGATGCCGGGGGTCGATTTCGTTTTCCATGCCGCAGCGCTTAAACAGGTACCTTCCTGTGAGTTCTTTCCTCTGGAGGCGGTGAAAACGAATGTCATCGGCACAGAGAACGTGCTGAATTCGGCCATCGCGCACGGGGTTCGCAAGGTCGTATGCCTTTCAACAGATAAAGCTGCTTATCCCATCAATGCGATGGGCACCTCAAAAGCCATGATGGAAAAGATTGCCGTTGCGAAGGCGCGTACTGTTGATGACGAGCAGACGATGATCTGTGTAACACGATACGGCAATGTGCTGTGCTCGCGCGGCTCAGTTGTGCCTCTTTTCATGCAACAGATTCAGGAGGGTCGTGCACTTACGCTCACAGATCCCACTATGACGCGATTTCTGATGAGCCTTTCTGAGGCAGTTTCTTTGGTGGCGTTTGCTTTTGATAACGCGAACGGTGGAGACGTATTGGTTCAAAAGGCCCCAGCCTGTACGATCGATATATTAGCGACGGCTGTCGAAGAGATCCTGGGTAAGTCAGCAGGGCGTGAAGTGATCGGGATACGTCATGGTGAGAAGCGCTATGAAACACTTTTGACGAAGGAAGAGTGCAGTCGGGCCTTCGATCTGGGTTCGTATTTCCGGGTTCCTGTTGACGCGCGAGATCTAAACTATGAGAAATATATCGACGCGGGGGACGCCGTCCGGACGCAATTAGAAGAATTCAATTCGAACAATACGGAGCAGTTGGATGTTGGCCAAGTCAAACAGATCCTGGTAACCCTTCCTGAGGTGCAAGCTTTTCTGCAACTGGTGCAGTAGGTATCGATATGCGTCTCTTGATAACAGGAAGTCAGGGTTTTATCGGGAAGAACTTCATCGCTCAGGTGCGGGCTTCTGCTTTGGAAGCATCCAAAGATACACCCGGTCATACGTTGCTTGAAGTGTATCCCTTCGACAAAGAGGATTCCTTAGAGCTTCTTGAATCCTATTGTGAGAAATGCGATTTCGTCTTTCACTTCGCCGGCGTGAATCGACCCAAGAATGAGGCGGAGTTTCGTGAGGGCAACGCGGACTTCTCACAGACTCTGCTGGATACGTTAGCGAAAACAGGTCGGAGGATCCCAGTGTTGCTGACGTCCTCTATCCAGGCAACACTCGCAAACCCCTATGGTGAAAGTAAAAAGGCCGCGGAAGAGGTTTTCTTCGAATACGCCCGGAAGACGGACGCGCCTGTTTTCGTGTATCGTTTGCCTAATGTGTTTGGCAAGTGGTCACGGCCGAATTATAACAGTGCCGTCGCTACCTTTTGTCACAATATCGCGCGTGGCCTGCCGATACGAGTCGATGATCCAGAGAAAGAGATCACGCTGGTTTATATCGATGACGTCGTGAAGCAGTTCCTGTCGGTTCTGACAGAGCCTCCTCAGAGCCTTGGTGAGTATTATGAGATCTCGGAGACCACCACGATCACCCTAAGCGCTCTTGTGGAACTGCTTGAGCAGTTCAGAGACTCACGCCAGACCTTCGATGTGCCTCGCCAGCAAGACAGCTTCTCCCGCAAGCTGTATGCTACCTATCTTTCTTTTCTTCCGCAGGACTCCTTCTCATACTTGCTGAATCATCATAAGGATGAACGTGGTAGTTTCTACGAGTTCATGCATTTGGGCTCCTCGGGGCAGATGTCAGTGAATACGACGCAACCTGGGCTGACAAAAGGCAACCATTGGCACCAGACCAAGAACGAGAAGTTCCTGGTCGTCTCTGGCGACGCTCTGATCCGTCTGCGCGCGATCGACTCGACAGGGGTCGTTGAATATCGCGTTTCCGGAACTGAACCGTGCGTGGTCGATATCCCCCCGGGCTATACACACAGCATCTCGAATTGCGGTACAGGCGAATTGATAACCGTGATATGGGCGAATGAGGTCTATGATCCATCGTCTCCTGACACCTACTACGAGGAAGTGTGATGTGGAAAAACTTAAGCTAGCCACCGTTATCGGGACACGCCCAGAGATCATCAGGCTTGCCGCCGTCATCAAGAAAGCGGATAGATGCTTCGATCATGTTCTGATACACACGGGACAAAACTGGGACTATACCCTCAATGAGGTTTTTTTCAAAGATCTTGGTTTGCGCGCGCCGGATTATTATCTGGAGTGCGCAGGCGCAGGTCTTGGTGAAACTATGGGATCCATCATCACCAAGTCGTTTGAGCTGCTGGACACTCTGAAACCCGATGCTCTTCTTCTCCTGGGGGATACTAATTCGACCCTTGCGGCGATCCCAGCCAAGCGTCTGAAGATCCCGATCTTTCACATGGAAGCCGGTAATCGTTGCTGGGATTGGAATGTGCCGGAGATGGTCAACCGAACGATCGTTGATCGCATCTCTGATATCAATCTGCCTTACACCGAAAACAGCCGTCACTATTTGTTATCTGAAGGTTTTGACGGCAAAACGATCTTCGTGACCGGCTCTCCGATGCCTGAAGTGCTTGAGAACTGCAAAAAGGAGATCGATGAGAGTCCTGTTCTTGATGAGCTTGGCCTTGAGCCGAAGAAGTATTTTCTCTTGTCTGCACACCGCGAAGAGAACATCGACGATGAGGGGCGTTTCATCTCACTCATGTCAGCTCTGAATGTTCTTGCAGAAGAATATGGTATGCCGGTTGTTTTTTCGACTCATCCACGCACGAAAGCCATGCTTGAGGCGAGGGATTTCGCCCTGCACCCTTTGATACGCAGCGTGAAGCCCTTCGGTTTCATCGACTATAACAAGCTTCAAAAACTGAGTTACTGCGTCCTTTCCGACAGCGGGACACTCTCCGAGGAAGCAACGATCCTGAATTTCCCTGCGGTATTGCTCAGGACCTCAACGGAACGGCCTGAGGCGCTTGATAATGGCTCGATCATTGTGGGGGGCATCAACAGGGACGACATATTACGTGCTGTCTCTCTCGCCGATGAGCTCTATCCTGTCGACTCGACCTTCTCACTTCCCGCCGATTATCGTGCGTTGAATGTTTCGGACAAGGTCGTGAGGATAATCGAAAGCTACACCAAGATAGTCAATGAAACGACCTGGGGAAGGTGATCTTAATGGAATCAGTTGAAAACACCTTCGAAAACAGGCTGCTTGCCTTGAGACATAAGCGTGTTCTGGTAACAGGAGGGGCGGGGTTTATCGGTTCGAACTTATGTGAGCGCCTGCTCGACTTGGAGTGCGAGGTCGTGTGCCTTGACAACCTGTCTACCGGACGCCAACAAAACATCGTTCAGCTTTTGTCGTCGCCACGTTTTACCTTGATTGTTGGTGATATCTATGACTATACGACCTGTGTTCGGGCCTGCGAGGGCGTTGAGTATGTTTTTCACCAGGCTGCTTGGGGGAGCGTGCCGCGGAGCATCAAGATGCCCCTCTTCTACGAAGAGGTGAACATCCGCGGGACGCTCAATATGATGGAGGCAGCGCGACAGGCCGGAGCGAAGCGTTTCGTTTTCGCTTCAAGTTCATCGGTCTACGGCGATGAGCCCAATCTGCCAAAACAGGAAGGGCGGGAGGGGCTTGTTCTCTCACCCTATGCTCTCACGAAGGTTGTGGATGAGCTCTATGGCTCGCTGTACTACCGTCTCTACAGGCTGGAGACGGTAGGACTTCGGTACTTCAACGTGTTCGGTCGAAACCAAGATCCGGATGGGGCCTATGCAGCGGTGATTCCGCGTTTTATAAAAGCACTTCTTCATGGGGACGTTCCGATCATTCAGGGCGATGGATTACAATCAAGGGACTTTACTTATATCGACAATGTTGTCAAAGGAAACCTTTGTGCGGCGCTCGCTCCAGCTGCAGCCGCAGGTCGCGCCTACAATATCGCGTGCGGAGGACAAGAGACGTTGATCGATGTGTACTACGAGATATGCAAAGCTCTTCGGGTGTCCCAGGAACCAGAGTATGCGCCAGAGCGGGCGGGCGATATCAAGCACAGCAACGCGGACATCTCTCAAGCCCGGGAGATGCTTGGCTACGAACCCGATTTCAATTTTGAACAAGGACTTGCTTTGGCCATCGAGTGGTACCGAGAGGAACTCTCCTGATGACACTCCGACAAGGCTTTCGGATATCCAGGAAGGGCAGGGCCCCCTCGCTCCGGTCACCAGAGCTTGAAAAGAGCTTTTTCTGATGAACCAGCCGATCCGCATTGTCTTTCGTTATCCAGATGCTAAACGGATGTTTTTGTCTTCATCTGAGCGTGATGCGGGTGGGGCTCCTGTGCAGATCTATACCCTTGCGACAGAGCTTGCGAAAGAACCGGATCTTGCGGTATATGTGTGGGTTGATGACCTTCGGAAAGAAAAGCATGTTGGGGGGATCACACTGCTTCCGGGTCGTGTGCCTCTGACTGGACGTTTTCCCTTTATCAAGCGCGTGCTCAACAAGCTTCGCATGATGAGAGTTTCGAAGTTTGCGGCAGAGGGGATCGTGATCTTTACCGTATCTATCGATGCGGGTACAGCGGGTTTGATGAAACAGCTGCTTGCACGCGGGGCTCAGGTCGTCTATCGCTTTGCATCTGATTACGCTATCACTTCTGCGCGCGACAAGCTTGATGGTAGTGAAGAATTCAGCGCTGTGTTGCCGTGTCTTGATGCGCTTGTTACGCAAACGAACACGCAGCGAAAACTCTTGCAAGAATCAATGGGTTTTGACTCCGTTGTTATCCCTTCGGCGTTCCCCGTAAAGCAACGCGCGGCACCCGCGCACAGGGATCGTCAATATGATGTCTTCTGGGTTGGGCAATGTCGTTGGTATAAACGACCATGGATCGCTTTTGACATGGCGCGGCAATTTCCTGATGCAAGATTCCTCATCGTCATGCCAGAGTTTGAGAAGGCTACTGCTCGGGCGCTGAAGTCTCAACTGAGTTCGTTGCCCAACATAAAGCTTCTTGACTATGTTCCCCCCAATGAGATACAAAGCTATTATGATCAGTCACGTATCGTGCTGAATACTTCGATGTTCGAGGGCTATCCCAATACGCTTAACAGCGCAGGGCAGGCACAGGCGGCATACCTGTCGACGACGTGGGAATCCGACGAGATCTTCTCCGAAGGTGGTCTGGGTCTTTGTGCGAAGGGTGATATCAATCTTTGCTATGAACAACTCGAATACCTCCTGGCGCACCCTGATGTGGTCGAGCAGATGGGGCGCCGATCATACGAACACTTGCAGACCGCTCATAGCGTCGGGAAAGTTGTGCAGGAGTATAAGAATCTGATCAGGAGCATGTAGCAGATGCTGAGAAGTGCTGTCAAAGAAGGCGGAGGGCGATACCGAGTCACCTTCCGCTATCCCCCGGCTAAAGAGCTGTTTATCGACTCTGGCCTTCGGGATGTTGGCGGAGCGCCAGTTCAGATATATACACTTGCGACTGAACTTGCGAAAGACCCTGACATCGATGTATGCCTTTGGGTCGATGGACGTGCTCCCAAAGAAAGGATCGATGGTGTGCGGTTGTTGCCCGGGTGGCGTGAAACGAGCCGCTTTAATCTGCCCGCAAGGTTGCTGAATAAGCTGAGGGTCGTTCGAGCCGCCAGAGTCGCCGCAAGAGGTCTGACGATCTTCACCGTACAGATGGATGCAGATCTGGCGCGCCTGTTGAAAAGTGTCTCAAAACGAGGAGGCAAGACTGCATATCGTGTCGCCTCAGAATTGGTATTTGAGGCCCCGGGGCCCGAGTCGCTGGTCGATGAGTCCTTCGCGACAACGCTCCGAGCCTTTGATGTTGTATTGGCCCAAACGAGGACCCAGCAGGTGTTGCTTGAAGAACGTTTTGGTGTTGAGTCCCGACTCGTCCATTCTGCATTTCCCGTCAAGGAATCTATCGTAAGCAGAGGTAAGAAGAATGGTGTTTTATGGGTGGGGCAATGCCTATGGTACAAAAGGCCATGGATCGTTATCGAGGCAGCGCGGGCCCTTTCGGACATCCCTTTTGTCATGATAATGCCGCAGGTCGATAGAGAACTGGCAACGGCTTTGCTGGACCAGATGCAGCATCTGGAGAATCTGAGCTGTATTGACTTTGTTCCGTTCGCAGAAGTCCAGTCTTACTACGATAGCTCAAGGCTTGTCCTCAACACCTCACTATTTGAAGGCTACCCGAATACTCTCAACCAGAGCGCTCAGGCGAGATCGGTGTACATCTCGTTGAAATGGAACGCAGATGATGTTCTCGGCGAAGGAGGCATGGGCTTTTGTTGCGAGAATGACACATCGTATTTTATCGCAACGATCGAGCGACTTTATCACGATACCGTGCTGCAGGACAAGGTCGGCGAGCAAGCTTTCCAGATGCTCAAAAAGGATAATTCGCTTGAAGCGGTTATGCGTGAATACCAGTCATTAGTGAGAGAGCTCTTGTGAAATCGGGAGAAGAACAGATACTCGGTATTGTGATCGCGGCCTATAACGCTGAAGACTTTCTCAAAAGGGCGGTGCGCTCCGTGCTGCGGCAGACCTGCGAAAAGTGGGAATTGCTTATTGTTGACGATGGTTCTGATGACAGGACCTTTGAGCTGGCCACAGAATATGCGTCTGCTGATACCAGGATAGGCGCTCTGTCTATTCCGAATTCCGGCGCAGCGCTTGCGCGCAATGAAGGTAGCAAGAAACTCGTATCTGACTGGTTCTGTTTTCTCGATGCTGATGATGAACTGGCTCCTGACTATGTGCAACAGATGTCAGATTTCAGAGACCGAAACCTCGGGTTTCAGATCTATGGTTGTGATGGCATGAAGATACGACTGGATGGTTCAAACGAGAAGATCTTTGCGTATGAAGACTGCTTTGAGGTCCCCCTCCTGCGGCAGATCCAGGCTAACTCGATAATCGGCGGAGGCGGTCTGATCGAGAAAGTATCCTTCGATCGTGTGGGCTGCTTTCGCGATGTTCTGGCTGAGGACTATGATCTGTGGGTGCGCATGCTCGCTTCTGGCTGCCGGGCCAAAGTCACGCCCTATATCGGGTATCGCTATTATGAGGTGAAAGGGCAGAAATCAGAGCGCGTTGTTGCGAATACGCGGTCAGTGATAGGATCTCTTGACTTCATAAACAAGAGCTATGATCTGTCCGATGAGGAGAAGTCCGCCCTGAGAGCCTCGCGACACTCCTTCAAAACCGGCATACTGTTCCTGAGGATCGAGCGTGCATTGAGCTTGTTCCTTGGAGCGAAGAAGTCAGCAAAGGCGATCGAAGTGATAAAAGGTTTTGCACGCTTCATCAAGAAGATCGTGAGAGGAGGTCGATAAACCCATGCTGTTCACCATTCTGATTCCTGTATATAATGGTTCCCTCACGATCCGGGAGACTCTCGACTCCGCATTGAGCCAGGAGTTCCGCGACTTTGAAGTGCTGGTTATTAACGACGGTTCTACTGACAGTACGCCAGAGATTGTCGGGGAATACTGTGAGAGCTACGATAACTTCAGGATGATCACCAAAGAGAACGGAGGCACTGCCTCTGCCTATGACTTGGGCACGAGGGAGGCCAAAGGGGAGTTTATCGTTTACGGCGCCGCTGATGATCTCCTTCTTCCAAATAACCTGCGCGTGCATGCGGAAGCGATCCATAAGCAGCCGGATTTCACGGTCTTTTGCACTAACGGCTACTTCTTTAATACGGAAGAAGGGTGGCGTACGGTTGCCCTGAAGGAGAAAAAGTGGCAGAAGGATCACGAGGTTGACCTGAGATCCCTGACGGATTCCTGTATTCTGAGTCCTGGCTGCGCTTTTCGGGCACGAGATGGCATAAGCGTGGGAGGCTTTAGTATGGGGAGTCTGATCGAGGACTACGATCTCTGGCTCCGCTTCGTGTTACGAGGATATCGTATCTGGTACTCAGCGCAAAGAACCGTGATGTTTCGGGATAGTGAGACACAACGCTCCGCGGCCTTTATGGATATGGATGTCGCTAAGGTACAGACCTTGGAAAAGATGCTGGCGCTCGACGGGATATCGAGCGCAGATCAGGCGATAATTTGCGCAGGTATTGATTCGTTTCTGGCAACGCAACAACCTGCCCAAGATCGGCAGAATATGGTTGATCAGAGGAAGCGCTTGTACGCTAAGGTCAATAAGCTGCCCGCATGGCTGCGCCCGATCACGCGGGCATTGGTCTCGGTCCTCAAGCCACTTGCCCGACCATTTCGACGGCTCATGGCTGCGAAAAGATCAGAGAGACAAAGGTAGGGCGCGCTATGAATGACGCGCCGATTGGTATACTGCTTGCGGCGTACAACGCTGAAGCGACCCTCGATGTTGCCCTTGAGTCATTGCTTAGTCAGACAAAGGGGTCGTGGGTAGCAACGCTTGTCGATGATGGCTCACAAGATTCGACGAGTAATGTTATGCAACATTATGCTCAGAGAGATGCACGTTTTATAGTTGTACGCCAAAATAACCAGGGAACTGCGCGAGCCAGAAACGCTGCCGAAAAACTTCTGCCTGCCACAGTACAGCAGCTTGCTTACTTGGATGCGGATGACTATTTAGAGCAAGAGTATGTTGAAGTTATCAGTGAGGCTTGGCGTCAGTTTGCTCCCCTGGACTTGCTGTTCACCAACGCGTTTCGGGTTGACTATGATGGGGGCAAGCGCCCCTGGGTGGAGGGGCGCGCAACGGGTGCACTTTCATTTGAGCATCTTTTGCGCAGGTCAGAGTTCTTGGGAGGAGGCGCGCTCTTCTCTCGTGAGAGGTTTCGGGCGGTGGGCGGCTTCTCAGATTCCTATGTGGAAGATTATGATCTGTGGCTCAGAATGATGGCGACAGGTGCGCGTGCATATTATATTGACAGGGCCCTCTACTGCTACAATGTGGCTCGTGAAGGCAGGAAAACAACGGACCGCGAGAGAAATGCGCAAGAGACCATCAGCGCATTGGATCGTATCCTCAAGACGGCATGCTTGAACCAGGCCGAACAGGAGGCACTCCAAGACCACAAGCAAGGCTGTCTTCTTCGGCCTGCGCTCGATGCTCAACGTGATCGTGTGAGGCTCTGGTTGGAGCACCGTGTGGGCGCGACGAAGACCGCGAAAGTTATGAGAGCGATGCATACTCTGGCACGTCCATTCAGGCCTCTCAGGAAACTGTGGGCGCAATCACGAAAAGGGTCGCATGTATGATGAATTCTGGAGAAAAAACGATCCTTATTGGCGGAACGCCTTTTTTCAGAGAGAAAATGGACGGCATCGGACGTTTTGCCTCACAGGTTCTTCTGACACTCTCTGCGCAACATCCAGAATGGCGTTTTAAGGTGGTAGGATTTCAAGATGAATACTGCTGGCGCGACCAGCTTGTAGTCAAAGACAATATGGAGGCAATCTGGCTGCCTTTTTCACGTGCTTATTATAAAGCACGTTCACTTTTTGCTCCGCTTGCTGCAGATAAGCATCTTGCCATTATGCCAGATATATATCTTGCGCTGGACTTTACTTTTACCCCCTGGATAAGGGCGCCAAAAAAAGCAGTGGTGATTCATGATCTTGCCTTTCGAGACCTTCCACAAACGGTGGCACGTCGCAACAGGCTTTATTTGAGTCGTGAGGTTCCAAGATCTTTGCTACAAGCTGATGCGGCAGCTAGTGTTTCAGAGTTCACTCAATCACGATTGCGCTCTTATTATCAAAAACAACTACAGGAGAAGGAACAGATACTTATCCCTAATGGTGTTGATGAACGCTTTTTTTCTGAGGTTAGCGAAGCGCGAAAAGCACAGTTACGTACTCGCTACCAACTGCCTGAGCGCTTTCTCCTGGCTGTTGGAACGCTTGAGCCGCGCAAGAACTTATCCTACTTGTTAAAAGCGTTTGCTCTTCTCCCTGAGCAACAACAACGGAATTACCCGCTTGTTTTAGTCGGCAAAGCGGGATGGGGCGGGGATATTATCAGCAGTTCATCTTATGTGCAATTTACTGGCTATGTTGAAGATGAGGATCTGCCTGCGATCTACCATCTGGCTGATGCCTTCGTGTTCCCCTCGCTTTATGAGGGCTTTGGGATTCCCGTGCTTGAAGCGATGGCTGCTGGCACAAGCGTACTGTCAACTGATATTGATCCTGTGAAGGAATTCGCAGGTGACACGATACGTTATGTACCCCTTGATGATCTTCAGGTATTTGCCCAAGCGTTAACTACTCGTTCAACTTCTCAGCAACTAGGGGCGGCTCGGAGAATAGCACAGGTTTTTTCCTGGCAGCACTCGGTAAAACAACTTGAGCAATGGATTGAAAACGTATGATCAAAACAGGAGCGAATCACAGAAGACAAACTTTGGCATCCATGTGCCTGCTATACTGGTGAGGATTATGGCTACCAAACAGACTATAGCAAGAATCTGGGACTTTGTTCTTGATCAGACTCGGATCAATGCGATTCGGCGCTTGAGGAACAATGTTGATGTCAAGAAACTGGAAGTTTTCAATCTGATCGTACTTGGTGTGGTCTTTACCTTTTTGGATGGTTTAGGTCTTACGTTACTGCTTCCTGTCTTAGAGTTTATCCAGAATCCGCATTATCGACCAGGTGGTAATTCAATATGGAATCTGATTGCAAGATTCATGACTGTTTTTCATATCCAAGTGAGTCTTATCAGCTTACTTGTGATGGCGCTGATTCCTATTTTGCTTCGACAGGTCGTGTATTTTCTTAATGCCTGGTATTCAACGCGTGTTTCAGGACGGATAGCGATCCGCGCGCGCATGAAGGCGCTCAATACGTTTTATGATGCTGATCCTGATTTCTATGATCGCTATGGAGTCGGAGAGCGTGTCAATGTGGTAATGAACCTTTCCGCAGCCTCTGGTGTGGCCTTTACGTCAGTAGTGAATTTTTTTACTACGATCTTATTGGTATTGGTCTATGTGGTCATTCTGTTAAGGATGTCTGTTCTTGTTACATTTTGTACGATGATTGCCGGCACCTTGGTAATGCTGGTGACACAAGTCAATATCAAGCGTATTGGTGCTTTCAGCAGGATCGTTGCTCGTCGAACTCAAGAAATGTACGCGAAGATAGTTGAGCGCATGAACCTCATCCGCTTGGTTAAGATGCGTGATCAGAAAGCATCTGAGAAAAAGTTCATTGAGGATTTCAGTTATGAGATGTTCCACATCAATATCAAAACAGCCATACTGGGAGCGACGATCGAGGTTACTTCACAACCCCTGTTGATGATCGCCGCATTTATTACCCTTTTCGTTTGTGTTGCGGTAATAAAACCTCCGATGGGCTTGGCGCAGATCGTTCTTATTGTGTACATCTTGACTCAGATCAATGCAAAGATAAGCGCGATTAATAACAGCCGACAGATAATTACCACTAATATGGCCAGCGTCAAGCTTTTGCAGGAGACGATTGGTGTCGCGGCAGCAAGCAATCACATCAGAAGTGGCGAGCTGCCGTTCACCGATTTGAAAGATGGACTTGAGCTTTCTCATGTGGAGTTTTCATACCCTGAGCTGCATCGTCCAGATGGTTCGTTACTCTCTGCGGGGTCTGACGTTTTGAAAGATATCTCCTTCACTATTCCAGCGGGATCGTTTGCCGCCTTTGTGGGGCGCTCGGGGGCAGGAAAATCAACGCTGGTCGAGCTTCTTGCTCGTATGCGTGAAGCAAATAGAGGGACGATTCTTTATGACGGACATAACATCAAAGAGTATCAGTTGGGTCAGCTGCGTCGCTCAATCGGATATCTGACGCAGCAGGCGATGCTCTTCAACGACACTGTTTACAACAATCTGATATATGGGCTTGGGTTTATTCCGACTGATGAGCAAGTGCGTGCTGCGCTGGAGGGTGCGTATGCAAGCTTTGTTTATGATCTTCCGCAAGGTCTTGAGACCAGTCTTGGCGATGCAGGGGTCCGCTTTTCGGGGGGGGAGCGCCAGCGCTTGGGTTTGGCACGGGTGCTTTTGGAAGACACCCCTATTCTTATCCTTGACGAACCGACGTCTGCACTTGATAGTGAGTCTGAAGGCTATATCCAAAAAGCGCTTGAAAAACTGCGTGGTAAAAAGACCATTATCGTGATTGCTCATCGTCTTGCAACGGTTATGAAAGCGGATCAACTATTCGTGATGCAGGACGGAGAGGTAGTCGAGCGCGGCACTCATGCTGACCTGATCGAGCGCGGTGAAGTATACGCAAAACTTTTCAGCAGCCAGTTACTTGTGCTGGATGGCGTTGGCCAGGAATCCCTGAAGTCATCAGAATAAAATTATTGCCTGGTAGTGAAGAAGCCCTGACCAATGCCCGCTGACACTCTCCATATCCTCATCGATGCGCGGATGGCGGCATGGTCGGGCATTGGGCGTTACTCCCGGGGGCT
>Ga0209629_10000752_pt1 | contig 18722 bp, 18 predicted proteins | sample TergutCu122P5_FD_187286 | JGI IMG/M metagenome (GOLD analysis project Ga0209629, IMG submission 187286) | Cubitermes ugandensis P5 segment gut microbial communities from Kakamega Forest, Kenya - Cu122 P5 (SPAdes) (version 2) | ecosystem: Host-associated > Arthropoda: Insects > Digestive system...
CTCGAACACTATATTGACCGGGATCGCGCATCGGCGTTCCGGCGTGCTGTCCGCGTAGCGGGTTAGATTGATAAACAGGAACGAAAAAAAGAGCGACGATAAAAACTCCGTGGAGCTTTCCTGGTCGCTCAGAATCACGTAATAAACACATTTGGTTTTACCGGGTTCGGCAAGGTCAATGCCGGACGCGCTGGTGATATGCCGTATCGCTTCGTTTTGAAGGATCTGCAGCCGAGTACCCAGCCCGAGTACAATGCCGGCCCGCACCGTGTCGCTCGCCTGTGCGAATAAGTTATACGGCGCCTTGGCGGGATGCGTGATGGGCAGCCGGTCGAACAAGGCGCTGATCTGCTTCTCGCTGTTTTGCGTGAGAAACTGGTATACGGCGGGCAGGTGTTTGGCCGTTGCTGGCCGGCTTGCGTCCTGATCTATGTATAGAATCAAGCTTTTCAGTAAATTCGACTCCCCATTGTCCCAAAAGTGATCTACCTTTCCTTTTACTGTATTTGATATAATCACGTCCGTTAGGATCTGGGTAGTGAGAGTGTCCCCGTTCAGCCCCGCCATACAATTCCACGAATTGCTGTGTTCGGGATTTATAAGATTAAAGACTTTCACCTGATACTCGTGCTGTTGGAACAATTCAACTGTGTCATCAAAAAGTTCCGCTTTCGGGTCGGTTAAAATGACCGATTCTCCCCGTTTTACAGCCTGAAACAATAGGTTTCGCACAACGGCGCGGGACTTCATGGTTCCCGACGCGCCGCATACGAATATGTGTTTGTTGAGCTTGGTGTCCTCCGGCAAACAAATGACTTTTCCGTTCCGCTCGCCCAGGATGGTTCCCTGCGCCGCTTCCGGCGTGGTCACTTCCAGCACTTTATGCATTTCTTTATCCGTCATCCAAGCAGCGGTGCCGTAGGTACCCTCTTTGGCGCGCCTAAAATTGCGGTCGTCGTAATCGCCGCCGCCGTTAAATTTGTTTTGCAGCTTGAGCGTGATAAAGATGGCAGCAGCCGCAATGATTATGTAAAGAATCGCCTTACCCCCCTCGGCGGTGAACGCCTTGGGAATACAATGCAGCGGGCTGAAATCGGGCGGGGTTATGGTTATGTTTCCGGTCATGCCGCCGTCGGACAGCCAGGCTTGATAATTGGCTCCCATCTGGCCCAACAGCCCGCCCAGGTATAACAATGCGAACGCGCCGAGAATTACGGCGGCTATGATGGCCGCTTTTCTTGAATTTGAATTATCCTGCATTCATTCCCTCCTATTCAAATAAATCAGATCAATCCAAACGCGCGCATGTTTTTATGAAGGCGGATCTATGCGCTTACGTTTAAAATATCCCAAATTAAACCCGCCTGATCGCCGTTAGGCTTTCAAGCGGGTTTGGTTAATTACTTAATGTCGGTATCTCCGCATGCTTATATTCTTTCAATCGGATACTGTTCAGGTAAACCCAAAATATCGCCGTATCCCTCCCATACGGAGGGTTATGCGCGCCGGTAAAAGTCTCCAATTCAAATACGATTTCATATACGTATGAATCTGGAAGCTGGGTGATACTTAGGGTTTTAAGGTTTGTCACCCCTCGCGGCCCATGATAATAGTTTTCCAGCGCGTGATATATTGAATCAAACATCAGGTCTTCTATTACTTTACCCATGACAGCCGGATCCTTCGCGTTCGGGTTTTCCGCCGCAAAGACGGCCGTATTCACCGTGATTCCCTGTAACAAAAAGCTTATGGCTAACGCTATACATAGTTTTCTCATAGGAATAGGGTTCCGCGTATGAATAATCGTTATGCAAAGATGTTAATTTCAGGATTGGTACGGCGGGTTCGGCCGTCTTGTTTAACGAATCATAAAACCGATTCCACGGAGTCCATCTCAAGCTCGCGGAGTCCGGCCAGATCCCCCAGGTATGATTTTAAAAAATCTGTTTGCCAGGGGTAGCAAATAACATCCGCACCCGCTGTCTCAGAACCCGAAACCCGGTTAGCCAGGGATTCGCGGAACCGATATAGCCGGGCAATGTCACTGTCCAGATGTGAGAGTATCATCCGGTTATCAATCATCGCGTCATACTCCATTGAAGCCCGGTTATAACTTCGCTGTTCCGGCTCAAATAAAGCGGTTAGAAGTTTCTCGTTCCAGTCCGGCGTGGCGAGTATTTTAAGCAGCCTGATACCGTATTGATTTAATGGTATAAAGTGAATCTTGGGGTATACTCTGTCGAAGCGGAACTCCGCCCTGCGGCTCTTGTCGGATTCCAGCATGGTCTTAAAAGCTGTGCCCGGATCATAACCTAACAAAAGCGCCGGCTTGGTTTCATCCAAGCCAGCGTTTATCCGGGCCAGTTCCTGTAAATTCACAGCCGTTTTTACTTCTCCCACACCGCTCCATTTCATGACTGAACCGCGCGTGTTATATACCGCGTAACAGCCGCCCGGATAAAACAAAGCGCCGGTCAACCGGGTATATGTGGTTTTGTTGTCCTCACCGATTCCGGCTTTCTTTAGGTCACGGGCGATATAGAAGCTGGGAGCGCCAGGCACTATCATACCGAAACCTATTTTCTTTAATGCGGGAAGCGCGTACGGCCGGATTTCTATGCCAGCCGCCATACATAGTGTTAAAACTTCGGCCACACGATGATTGCGCTGTATATGCTGCGTGTCGCCTGAGAAGATGTGATTATTAAACGCGGCCATATACCATTTAAGCAAACCGGGGGTCAGTTCGTCTAATACATCAACCGCTTTTTTGTATAGCCGGATTGTGCGCGTGTCTTTCCTGCCGCTAACCTGTATCAGCTTGGTGTGATAGACCTGCCCGTCTTTATCAAACCGGAAGTTCTGGGACAATTCCAGTTTATGAACGAGGTTGTCAAACACCCGCTCGCTTCCCAGCAAAGACAGAGCGCCCGGCGGAATCTCCCCCGCCACGGAGAGTAATTGTATGAGCTTGTAGGCATGAGTGCGAGGTCGTATTGTAATCACACCGGACACCCACGCGTTGGGTCAATTAAGGCATGGCAATGACTCTCTCCGCCGTAACCCCATGTTGGCTGATGAGGCGGTAAGCCTGATAAACAGGCCATTCCCGCGCAGAATTTTTTTATAGATTTTTTAACCCCCTGAAAAATCCGTTTTTCGTATGAATTTATTTCAAGATTTTGGAAGGTTTTCATACAAAATAACCCCCATATCGGGTATGGAATCCTCATGTGATAACCAGATTGAAAACTCGCTCCGGGGTACAACATATACTTCCGTACGCTCCGAACTGCCCGGCGCGCTGCAATAATAATGACGGCAGCGCATCGGCGAATCATCCACCATCACATACAGAGCGACAACGTCCGTGACCCGGTTTAACTCAATGTTGTCGTGATCCCTGTATTGACGCTCCGGTCTTTCTTTGCTGTAGACATGACGGAATATCAATATATTGTCCGGATAGCGCACAGGCGGTTTCCCGCGCCAGAACCGTTTCATCGCCGGATAAAGCGGATCGGTGATATACGCCGGTGAGCCGCTGCTCTTTTTAGGCAATAAGAGCGGGATCTTCAGGCAGAACCAACCCTCGGCGGTAAAACCGATCTGAAAGGGGAATGATTCCAGCATGGCGACTTCTATCATTTCATGCGCTTTTGGATGTCCGGTATAAGCCGGAAGCTGCCTGGCGACATTTGTCAGGCGTTCAGCACAATCCGCCACTCTAAAAGCAGACATGTAGGCGCTTTCAATATCATGCCGGCTTAAGCAAATATCAACTTTTTCCAAAGCGGATATAACTTTGTCAACTTTATGTTTTGTTTCGTCCAAGCAGCGTTGAAGCGGCGTATCTTTTTTCTTATCTTCCATTTGACTGTCCTCCTGAATAAAAAGTAACGCCCGGATCGTCGCCGCCGTTATCCTCAACGGTAGCAAGCAAACAGGGCGCTTTGGGTAGTTTGCATTCCTGTAACACTTGAATATTAGGCGCTACGATGATGTATTTCAGGCCGTCCTCCGGTTGCAGCAGCCGCGTTAAATGCTGCTCGCCGTCGTAGATGACCACTATCTCGTAGCCGATATTGTTTTTAAGAAAGAATATCTGCGCGGGATAATCGGCGGGGTAGTGTTCCACCGGCTTATCGCCGTCAATAAACCGCAGCAGCACCCAAACGGCGCTTATCATACGCGGATCGGGCTTGGACGGCGGATCGGCGCTGATAAAAAAGCTGTCGGAACTTTCGGTAATCAATAACTGCCTTTTAAGGTTTCTTATGATCTTCCCGGCGGTCTTGGGCGGTTTGTCCCGTAGCAGCCGCATTACTTGTGTCCTGGTCAGCGTTCCGTATTGGGACAACCACATAAATACATTGTGTTCGTCCTGAAGCAGAATTTCGATCACCCCCAAATAAAAATACCGCCTGTTGGCGGTTTGATATGAGTATTTCAGGAAGAAAACTTATTTGTGGCTTACACGCATTCACAGATATTCCGAATAAATTGTAAATATCTGGAATAAACGAAATCGGCCATGTAAAAACACGCTATTTAAGCGTTTAAAACAGTATCGCGAACACATAAATAACCGCTGGCTAACAGGTTACTGCACGTATTTGAACCTCTATACTTATTTCTGATTCGCACGCATTCGTAGATATACAGGCATGTTGAAGCCCCAGTATCATAATAAAAAACAGTCATATGGATTTGCTCTGTTTGTCCCGCGTACGGCGGTTTGCAAGCACATTTTTATTAAGAAAAGGCTGCGTGTCAACGGTCAAATCATACGTATTTTTTCGTGCATACATATTTCACGGTTATACGCATTCATTGATAAGCGGGTGTCTGTAAACTCCACGCCGCAATAAAGACAGCAAAGGATAACGCCGTGTTTTTTTCGTTTCTTTCATAGGTGATTTTTGATGATCACCCCCTCTAAAATAAAAAAAGGACGCCATTAACGGTTGTCCTTACGTATAACGCATTATACAATTTTAAGCTGAATGCGTTTCACCATTGTTTACAGGGTTTTATCACTGTTTAACCGAGTTTTTTCACCCGACAATTCTTTTGCGAGCGCCGCCAGTTCGGATCGGTCGGTCGTGATTAAGCTGCTCTCAACCCTGCTTGCGCGCACGATGATGGGCACTTTGTTGTTATTACTGGAAACCAACGCCTCGCCGCGTTCAAACTGGGTGATGGATCGTACTTCGGAGCGGCTGAGTTTTAATACGTCCTGTACGTATTTCGCCTCATCCGGCTCCAAATTTAAGACTATCTTGGTCTTGCTGTTGTTTAAAATAGCGCGGCCGTACTTGCCGTCTTCCAAGCCGAAAAAGTCCGACAGATCCTGCGTGGCAGCGATAGCTCCGCCCCCGTATCCGCGTATAACTTTGAAGATCTCCAAACAGAATTCCGCTGCCTGCCGGTTGCTGCTTGCGCCGATAAGCTGCCATATCTCATCCAGAAAAACAGCTTTTCGTTTGGTACGGTCAGCTTTTATGCAGTCCCACACATAATCGAGAGCGATCATCATGCCCACGGGAAGCAGTTTCCCTTTTAACTCTGATATGTCCAACACAACGTATTTGTTAGACAAATCCACATTTGTCTGGCCATTAAAGCTTTGGGCGCTGCCGGTTACAAACCGGCTTACGATAATGGCAAGCCGGGCAGTCATTGGGTTTTCCATAAGGCGTTTGTACAGATCGCCGAGTATGGGCATTGTCCTTATTTGCCCGGTTACAGCGTTTTCATAAAGCGAATCGTTATCGTAGGTGATCCCGAAATCGGCATAGGTTTTTATTAAAGTTTCGTCCAGCATTTGCTCTTCCTCGTTGGTCATGTCGGGAACCAGCAGCGTAAAGAAAATCATAAGCTGCTGGATTTTTCGCGCCATCAGGGAATCTGAGCTTTGGTAATCAATTTCGTCAATCAGATTCATCTCGGGCGAAACCGTGCGCCGGATCTGCATCACGTTGATACAATCCTGGGAACCCGGCGATATCCGAATATAAGTACCGCCGATGGCATGACAGGCGCGCCGGAATTCATGCGCCTTAATCGGCGCCAGGATATAACATTGAATCCCGCGCATCCGCATCCGCAGCGCGATAAGCTGCAATGTGTAGGTCTTGCCCGCGCCGCTGGTTCCCAGGAGGGTTATATTGGCGTTTTTGTTCATGAGCGTATTGAAGAAATCAAAGATTGCGAGACTGCTGTTATACCTGTTTATGCCGAGTAAAATGCCGTTGTCGTCCGACATCTCAAAGCTCGTGAACATATAGGACGCCGCCGCGCCGGAGGTCAGCACGTTTCGCTTGGTCTTTCGTTCCAGGCTGGGATCGAGGGCGTTCAGCGGCATAACGCATTTAAGAGCCGCCTCCTGCTCAAAATTGCAGTCGCGTACGTATATATCCATGCTCTTTAAAAGATCCGATATTTGCTGCCTGCGCCATGTCAGTTCCTCATAAGTTTGCGCGGATACCGTAATAAAGACCGTTATGTAAAACAGATCCTCGTTGTGGCTGGATATGGCGTCTTTGATAAAATACCCCGCCTGGATCGCCCCAGTCAGTTCTTCGTAATCGGACGCGGTATCCTGCATACTCCTGAGTTTTGTGCGGTTTAACCGGATCCGCTGGGCTACTTTGTCAAGTGTCCTGCCACGGTTCTCCCGCCGCAGGTGTACGTCGATATCAACGCCTTCGCCGGCGTTTATCAGCGCCGACATCCAGCCCGCCTGTACCCGGCTGGGGTATCCGTCCTTTCGGATATATAAAAACGAGTAATATACGCCGTCCATAACGATGTAGTTACGCCGCGTGAAATCAATGCCGCGGGGCGCGATAAAGTTGGCGGCGCGGATACCCGGAACCGGATCCACGCCGATGATTCTATGCTTCGCGGCCATCGTGTCCACAACAACCCGATCCAGCCGCGACGCGAACGGTTCGTCCATACAGGATTTCCGGTTGAAATACATATACAGGATCTCAGCCGTGAACGCGTCCTCGTCCTGCGGCTGAACAATACTGTTGCCGCATTGTGTAAAGTATGCCCGCGCGTTTTGCGCCACGGTCTGAACCGCGCCGTATATCTCGGCGTAGCTGGGGTTGATCTGCGCGCGGCCCGCCGGCTCGTATTGGTATATCAAAAAAAAGCGGCGTGTCAGCGCCTCGCGGCTCCCCACGTCGTGTATTAGTTTTATGTATTCCTCGCCGAGCTGCCTGCACTGCGCGTTATCCTCGGTTTCCAGCTCCTTGCGGAGCATGGCGATGTGTTTATCCGAATCCGCTTTTCGTGTTACTGACTTGAACTGTATGCGGGCCGGCGATATTTTGAGCCATGACGCAAAACTGGAAATGATATTGTACTGTTCCTCGGATGACCGTAACAGAAAGTTTATAGGCTCGATTTCAAGGATTTTCACGTAACGGCCGTCCGTGGTTTCGATTATGCCGTTTTTGATTGTTTTTACCGGTATGAAATCCTGGGCGAACTCACGCTCTTTTCGGTTTTTTCCGAACCTGCCCGCGGCCGGCCGGTTTACCAGCTTTTTCATAAACATAGCCTATCCTCCTGTAGTGGAGTTTTCGTCTGCGCGTTAAGAATTTCGCCACATGCCCCGCGAACTGCAGCAGGGAATCCCCGCCGATGCCCATCAAGCCCAAAACGCCGAGCGGCAGCAGGGTCACGGTCATAATGATGACTTTTACAATGGCAGCTGTTGACATCCACATCAGTTCCGGGTATCCGGCAATCAGCAAAAGAAACCCCGTTTCTACAGTATTTCGCGCTTCCAGCATTCCGCTGAACAACTTGCCGGAATCCGTGTAATTAGCCGGTATTGCGTAGACATTGCCGTATTCCTTCTCATCCATTAATTCAACCCCCGTTCGCGGGCGTGGCGGCCGCGCCGTCCAGATCTACCCCTTTGACGCGCCGGAAATACTTAACATAAGACGGCGAACTCATAATGACCCCGGATCCGCCCTCACAGTGAACCCAGAGCATGTTCCCGCCGGAATCCCTGCCCGCGTAGATCAATTCATGGTTGACACTATTTGGACTCGGTTCTTCCATGAAGCCCAGATCGCCCGGCAGTAGATCCGCCTCGGTGATGGCGGTAGAGGCATACCATTGGCTTTCGCTGCCTCCGGGCAGGCCGGCGCCCAAGGCTGTTTTGTAAACCCAGTCGGTAAAGCCCGAACAGTCCAGCCCGTAGGGCTGCAGCGTGCCGGAAGTGTGGTCGCCCGTGGCCGTTACCAGTTTGGGCGTGTTCCAATCTTCGTTCCAGCCTGCCGCCGACTTGCCGCCCCAGAAATACGGCACACGTCCAACCAGAGATAACGCGGCGCTCATGATCTGTTTGCGCGCCGGGCTGCAGGTCAGGTTGTTAAGATACGCGGCCAACTCGGCGTCGGTAATAGGCGGAACCTGACCGCCCGCCGCGCCGCCGTACAGCGTCCGTTTTAACGCCAGCGCCATATAGTCAATTACATCCCCTGTGCGTTGTTTGAACTCGCCGTATGGCGCGTCGGGGTCGATTCCGAACGCGGTCAGGATGACAGACGAATCAAAAGGATGGATCGTACAAACACAGTATTCCAGCGTTACGTTTACAGGCGGTTTGCCCTCTTCCCCGGATGACCTTGTGACTATTTTTTCGCTTACAGTATAGGAAACAGCAAACATCCGGTCGGCCACGGCGTCCAGCTTGTTTTTCAAATCCTCTTTGGTTGTGCCCTTTTGCCCCATACTGGCCGAATACGCGGCCAGTATATAGCAGATGTCGTACTCCGCGGACACGCCGCCCTCATCGACCGTGGCCGCGTTGCTCAAGTCGTAATTGTAGCCGCCGTCCGTAATAATACGATGTACTTCCGTTTTCGCGGCGTCATAGGCGGCAGTCACACAGCCCGCCACCACGTCGGCCATTTCATCGTAGATGGCGGTCAGATCCGTAAGCCCCGAAGCGTCTACCGAATTTGGGTCGGTATGAAAAATGTTGTTGGCCACAATAGACGGAAGCGACACAACCATAATGATAATGAACAGCAGTACTAGGCATACGGTAACCAGCACTTTATAAAGAGTATGCCTAAATGCCCACGCCGCCGCGATAGCGGCCCCCACTGGCCCGGCGACGGCGGCCCCCGCGGCGGTTCCGGCAACAGAAGCCGCGCCGCTCTCCGCGGCCGCCTGAACCGATGACGCGGCGGCGGTTGACACGGCTTCCGCGCCGGCAGACGCCGCCTTTTCAGCGCCCGCCTGCCCGATCTGTTTAATGGCCTCGACGGTTTTCTTAGCGGCCTGTAAATAATTGTCGCTGCCGTCGCCGGTATATTGCTTATCAGGTTCAGCCAAATAATCACCTCCAAATCACAAAAAGCGTGCCCGGTATGGACACGCCTGTATCTATCTTCTTTTGGCCCTGGGCGCTTTGCGGTCATGCACATCACGCTTTTTCAGCCCGTCATACCGGGTAAGCGAGGCTTTATATTGAACGCTTTCCACGTTGACCGTGCGGAGCTTATCGCCGTCGTAAACGGGTTTGCCGTTTTCGTATACCGGCCGGCGCGTCACCGCGGGCGTGCCGGGAACCGCGTACCACTGGCCGCCGCGGCTGTCCCCGTAGACTTTGTAATCGCCCCGGGGCGCTTGGTATATGGTCTTGTCGTAAAAGGCTGTGCCGGATCCGCCGGCGTGCCGTACCTCTATCATGCCGTCCTCGCGGCGGGAAGCGTTGACCTGGGAAATGGGCAGTTCGTATCCCGGCATGAAGTTCTGAAATTGGTTGCGGTTGTAGTCGGAAACGGCTTTGCCGAGGCTGCCGCCGTCTGTGCCATATGCCCCATATGGCGCGTATGGATCGCCTGCCGCCGGCTGTAACGGTTCGGGCGCATAATCGGGGCCCGCCGCGTTGGGCCGCATGGCGTACCAGCCGGTTCCGTCCGCCGATTGAATCGTATCGTGGGCGGCCTCGGGTTCCTGATAAAGCGCGCTGCTGAACCAGCGGCTGCTTCCGACCGCCGGGTTATTAGCTTCCAAGATACCGTCGTCAACCGTACGCAGGGTAGTACCCGCAGCGGTTCCCGGAAACTCGGCGGCAACCTGCGCCGCTTCTGAGGCGCTTCCGGTAAAATAAGGCGTTTCAAAGCTTCCGGCATATGCGCCGCCCGCTGTTTGGATCGGTTCCGGTTCAAAGTCCGGCGTTGCCGCGTTGGGCTGCATAGCGTACCACACAGCGCCGTCCGAGGATTGTATAGTATCGTGAGGCGCGTCGGGTTCCTGGAAATACGCGCTGTTATACCATAGGCTGTTGCCGCCGTCCGGGCTGCCGGCTTCCAGCACCCCGTCGCCAACCGTGCGTAAAGTTGTGCCTGCCGGGGCGGATGGAAACTCCGCCGCGATCTGTGACATTTCAGAGGCGCTGCCGGTAAACTGCGGCGTAGCGTAAAACGCGCCCATGCCCGCGCCGGAGGCCATTTGATACCACTGGCTGCCGTCGGAAGCCGTAACCAATGAGTACGGCGACGAGGGCGTTTCAAACTGCGACGTATTGTAAAGATCCACGGCGGCCTGCCTGCCGTCCGCCAGCGTCGCGGTCGTGCTGATGTGGCCGCCCGATATTTCCGTACCGCTGTAACTGATAGGGCTGCTGGGCATGCCAGATCCGTCAAGGTTAAGCGTGCCGGGTGACATGGCTTCCGCGCTTTCAGCCAACCCGCCCGCAGCGCCCGCGCCGGCCAAATGCGGCATATAGTTTTTCAGGCTTTTATCCGCGATCTCGCCCGCGATACTGCCCGAAACATAAGGCGGCCGAGCGGCTACCGACGAAATGGAATCCCCGGTCAGTTCGGCGCCGTTCCTGGCCGCCAGGCCGCCGAAAGCGCGCCCGACCAACCCGATACTGCCACCCGCGCCTATGCGGGTTCCGCCTTCTGTCACGGCGTCGCGCACATAGCTGTTGCCCTTGAACTTATTCGCCAGGCTTGCCATGATTCCGCCCGCGCCGGCGGCCCCGGCCGCCATGCCGGCCCCTCCGGATGAAGAACCGCCAAACATGCTGCCGGCCCGTTTCATTCCCCCGGTAACGCCCGAAAGCATTCTCATTCCCATGAGCAGTTCCATACCCATGCTGCTTCCTGTCTGCGCGACGGATAATCCCAGCGACGCTAAATAGCTGTCAAATTTCTGCGCGGTCTTTAAGAACGCAAGCGCGCAGAACATCCACAAGTAAATGTTGCCCTGCCCGTTTGCAAGCGCGCCGCCGTTCGCGGTGAATTCGCCCACACTGGTGTTGAAGGCGCGTAAAAACCATACGTTCATAACCAGCAGGAGAAGTTGCGATCCAATCATGCGGCACCATGATTGAAAAACTTTGTTCGTCGCCTTAGATCCGCCCATAGCGTATGCCAGCGGCGAGGTATAGCATAAAACGCCGACCACAATGTACCGCTCGACAGCTTCCAGAAGGAGCTTAAAGTAATTCCATCCGAGGGCGATCATTAGGATGATCTGCAGTAATAGGGCAACGACTGTTACATCCTCAATCAATGTGGCGAGCGCGTTTACAAGTACGTTTTGAACACCGGCAAAAGTAAAATCCTCGGCGTTCATAGCGGTGTTTAACAACGCTGTATACGGAGCGCGGGCAATGTCAAGCGCAAGCATAAATATGGGCTTGGCAAAGCCGATCATCACTGCGAAGATACAACTGCGCGCCAGCAGCTGCCAGGGATTTTCAGATTCTGTTATAGGGCCGCCGAACGCGCGAAATAGCTGCCAAATCGTTATTAAAAAAAGAATGGCGTACGCGGTATACTGCATAACGGTGAACGCCTTTGTAATAAACGGGAAATATTCTTCCATCGCGGTCATGTCCGTGCCGAGCGCGTTGAGAAAAATGCCCGATATGGCGTCCATAAGGCCCGTCATCACGCTGGCGATCCAGTCCGCGATACCTTCAAAGATCCAGGATATTATGCCCACCCCCTAATGAGCGGCTTGTTCAGCCGCTCATGTGACTTTATTTGTGTTGGGATCATGAAAACTTTGAGTCCGGCGGGATAATCAACCATTATATTGACCGCCTGCGACCAACGGTTGAATATAAGTTACAATAAAACCCAGGGTGTTAAGTATGATCCATGTCACGAGAATACGCTTCAGCCAGCTCGACGCTTCATCCACAGCTCGTTGATTGCGGGAAATCATTCGGATCAACAATGCGACTGCCGCAGCGGTAACGGCTACGATAGTGGAAATACCGAGCAGCTTGGTGTAAATATCCTTCATTATTGCTGAGAACTTAGTCCAAATATCGTCCGCATAAACCGTCTGCTCGGTAAGAAAAAACATATATACCGCCGGTATTGCCGACCAGTAAACCGCCCGTATCATTCGCGCGGTCTTTGAGGGCGGGTTAGCTGCCCGCTCTTTTTCTGTGCAAACGCGCGCCGGAAAATAAAAAATCCCCATCAAACTGACGGGGATTTCGGCAAACCGGCCCAAGCATTTGCGTATTGTGTGTTTCAAAGCCATATAAACGCCTCCTTGTCTCATTCCGGGGCATAGAAAAAGCCGCTTTCGATAAAACCGTTGAACGGCTCGCGAAAGCGGCTGATTTCATTGCCCACTTTTGGACGATACTATCATAACTCTTTTTACTTCGCTTGTCATCGGCATCGATCTGTTTATTTTGTGCCGAAATGTATGCCATTTGATTTACTGGGCCTTTGCCTGTTTGCCGTTCACCGTGTCCAGAAGGGACAATATCTCAAGCCAGGTTTCCAACTCGCCGTTAGGGGCCGCCCACAGCCGGATTGACAGTATGTTTACAGCCTGTTTGCGCAAACGGTAATAGTGCCGCGCCGAGATTTTCATGCGCTCTAAGATATCCTGATGGTTAAGGCGCTCCTGCGTGATGAACGTAAGATATACGCAGTTATACAGTTCCTCGCCGTTGCCCGGCTTTTTCCGCAATATCGCCAGCGCCTCATGGAAACGGTCGAGCATCAGCTTTGACTGCTGTATGCTTATCAGCCTGTTTTCAAGCTGAACGTTGTCCATGCAGATTTCGGCGTTAATTAAGCCCAGCAAGTTGTCCACATCTTCAAAACGCCTGTCCAGATCCGATGAGATCATAGCGGGAAGGCATTCCATAACCCATACGATATCACGGTAATGCTTCAAGAGCAATTGGGTGTTATGGAATTTCTTTGACCTGCTTGACTTTATTGCCTTGCGGATATCGCTGTCGCTTATCCTGTCGTCCTCCACCAGGCCGCGCTCCGAAAGGAGGCGCAAAATAGCCTCAGACTGCTCGGACAGCTTATTTTTTAGTTCATGGGACGCGCTATTGCGCGAATAGTTGTTTTTCTCGTTCATGATGACCTCCGTATGTAAATTTGGGATCACACCCCGGGCGTACCCCCGTGGCATACCCATAACTGTTGAGAGTGCAATAATATCTTCCCGCAGGCATAATCCATAACGCTTCGATTCGTGGGAGAAAAATACGCGCGCGTTATGGGGGTCAAAACCGCAACACGGCATTTGGGCCGGATGGTTTTCAGGCACGCATTTTACGCGCTGTATGTATTCCGTCACGAATGGGTATTCATGCCGTGGGCGGATACAGATTAAGCGCCGGGAAGTCTTGATATAACCGCTGCTGTCGGATTGAGGGGCTTACGGTTGTGCGTATTTTGGACCGAACCCCGGCCGAACCCCGGCCGTACCCCCGTGGCATACCCATAACTGTTGAGAGTGCAATAATATCTTCCCGCAGGCATAATCTATAATGCTTCGATTCAGGGGAGAAAAATACGAGTGCGTTATAGGGGCCAAAACCGCAACACGGCATTTTGGCCGGATAGTTTTTAAGCACGCATTTCACGCGCTGTATGCATTCCATCACGAATGAGTATTCATTCTGCGGGCGGATATTGAATAAAGGCCGGAAAGCCTTGATAACTGCCGTAGCTGTGTTGAGCGGCTTATGCTATGCGTATTTTATAAAAATCCGTTTTCCGATTAGAATACGCGCTGTCTAAACTTATATATTTTCAAGGCATACCGGTATAAAACCGAATTATCGCATAATGCAGCGATTTACCGGCATTGACTTATCCATCTTGATAATTTATCCGCTCTCGATATCCTGTAAAAACTCATTTGTGGGTGGCATGTGTATTTTGTTATCAATGCATGGAGCTTCTGCTTCCGTCTGCGCTGAATCAAACTGTACAGGCCGCTGGGCGACTGGATTATCCACTTCGTAAAGATGAGTATTTGTCATGTCAATGCGTATATCGAATAAAATGTTTGAGAATTGCCCGTCCGCATACTGGCTGGTAAGCGGGCAAACCTCGCAGTTATTACATTTAGGTGAATCATCCGCCTGTGTAATATCCGCGGACGTTTCTTGGCGTTTAATACGTTTTTCATCTATTATGTGTTCACTCGTGTTCATAGTAGCGCCTTGTTTGACTGACAAATGGCTGTATACGGTGATTATCTTATTTATCCGCGTGTTATCCGTACCGTCGAAATGCGCGTTTTTAGCATTGTCGCGTACTTCATCCAAAATGCGCACACATTCCGGCTGATCCGGTACGATCACATCGTTACTGGTCGGATATTCCTGGTTAAAGATCAGGCATCCGAAAGAACCGGGTAATTTAAGAAGGGTAAAAATATCCCGGTGCTTTTGCAGGAACCGCCAAACCCTTGTCTTTTCCCAACCCCAGCGCGTTCCCAGGGTTTCCAGCGTCAAAACGGACCCGTTCCGTCCGTATTGGATGGCCGGCGCGCTGTGCGAAAATATGTTATTGGGATCCTCCCAGACCGTATGACACCATAAATCAATCCAGGCGTCCGATTCCTCAAACGTATACCCGGCGTTCGCCAGGCGCGCCGTAATATCGCGGGGCAGGCATAAAAAGCCGTAACCGTCCGTAGCATAGACGGCGCCGGGGCCTATGCAGGGTTCGCCGGTGCATTTGACAACGAAATCCTTAATGATATAAGTCAGTTTCTTGGTCGTTACATCTAGCGTGTACTCTATGTATCCGAGATAGGCCAGCGAATCCATGATCTCCAACGCTTTCGCGCGGCTTTTCACGCCGAGTATGCTTTTCAGCCCGACAACACCACCCGACCACATTCCCGCGTTCACTTGGTTGATATGCCCGCAGTAAACGGCCTGCCCATTACGAAACGCCGCTTTGCCCGCCAGTTTAGCCCAATAGCCCATAATCCCCTTGTAATCAGGGATTATGTTTCGCGTCAGCTTTACCCATTCATATTTCAGCAGGCATTTCATAAAGAGGCTCCTTTCCTGATACAAAAACTTATTTATTGTTGATTGCGCGTATTCGGGTTATGAAACTCAAACCGAAGACGGCAGGCGTCGAGGTAATAATCCAAAAGCGACGGCTCCATAATTTGATCAGGCGCGTATAGAAATTCCGGCTCGATTTTTCTTTTACCGGAATAGCCGATAAAGCCGTCAAACAGATTAAACGCCAGCCTGGTTACCCGCTGCGTGCCGCCCGTTTGCCACGGCTTGAAAAGCGCGTTTGGGATTATCCGGTCTTTTTCGGTGTTGAACAACTCCCGGAATCGCTTGCGCGTATCCGGCAGCACGCCCAGAAGATAAACCAGCGCCTGGTGGTTCGGATCGTCCGGCATGCCGGCGGCCATGCAGTTGTAAAACGACAGGTGATCCCAACATGAATATTTCATGCAATCATTTCCTCCTTCTTACCCTTCTATAACTAAGCAGCGGGAGAAGGTAAAAATTCGGTTTTTTCGCATCCTAAATTTCACTAAATTATACTATTTTTCGGAATACCGAGTTCCCGTTGGTTATACACTCATTGTTTTTAAAAGATTCAGAATCCGTTTCAACCGTTCGTTTACAGTGGAATTTGAGCGTCCGATCCTGGCTGCGTATTCTTTTTGGGGAACCCCGTTAATCACGCAGGCTTCAACAAGGGCCAGCTCGTCAACTTTCAGCCCGCGCAGCGCGTGATACAGCTTCTCGTTTTCTATCGAACCAAGATATCCGTCAAGCTGCTCATCAATACTTTTAATACAATTTTCAATGCCGGATTTCACGCCCGGCTTTTCCACATAGATGTCAAGCGGTTCACTGTTATGTATTCTGTAAATCCGATCCGCTTTCCAAACCCTATATTCCTCGTCATAATAATCAAGAATTTCGTCAGGTTTTATCATGGCCGCAAGCATGCTTTCGGTTTCTTCCGTAAGCCGTTTTAAAAACGCCTTCTTGCTTTCGTAAACGGATACACTCATCGGCGTCCCTTTCCGCCGGGTGAAACAGGACGCGTACAAACCGGAAAAGCCGGAGTAAAGCATACTCTGCTTCACTCCGGCCATTTGATAGCGCGGAGGCCGTATATTGATCGGCGCGGCTTCCTTGCTCGGTAGATGAATAAGTTATTTATAAAAAATATTTGCTTTCAGCACATCGAAGCAAAAATAAAAACAGCCGGAGACAGGCGGTTATAAAAACCAACCTGACTCCGGCTATTTGATGGCGCGTTGGCCGCGCATCTTACGGCGGCACAGCCTCTTTGCTCGGAAGCCAAAACGTGTTAAAATTCAATATGTAATTTTCTCTGCCACAAGAAGTTTACGCCCGGTATGGTTAACCTGATTGACCGGGAGAGTGACTACCTGCTGGCAATGCGGGCATTTTAAAACAATTTCCGCATGGGCGCCGGGGCTGCGGGATGTGTCAAGTATCCGCTTATGGCATTCCGGGCATTCTATTTTGATAGGGGTTTTATCCTGATGAAACTCATACCCGTTCTTTGCGCTTTCCGTGTCGATCAGCTTTAACCTGGCAACGCGGCGGCAATAGGGGCATTTCACGGATATTATAAAGGGTACGCCCGCCCACATGGTTATATCCATGAGCCTTTTCTGACAGCATGGGCAGATTTGCGAATGGTACAACCCCCTGCAAACCTCGATTGTTTTTTCACACGCATTTTCTTTCATAGAAACGCCTCCATTCAGTTTATTATGATGAAACCCGTTTACCATTCTCCCCCTGATTACCCACCAGCCAAGGGATCCCTGCCTCCTTCCAGATATTTCATGTCAATAATTTCATGAAAAGTGTTGACAAAATGTGCGTATAGGTTATAATTAAATACGCACTCTAAATACATGAACTCATTATAAACGCGAACAAATTTTTTGTCAATATCTATCGAGAATAAGAATAAAATGGAAAATACGAAGGGTGGTGAAAGAATTGAAATTCGGCGAAAAGGTTAAAGAGCAGAGGATTAAGAAGGGTTTAACGCAGAAAGCGGCGGCTGAGGCACTTGATATTTCGACCAGGGTGCTGCAGAAATATGAGGACGGCAGCAATTATCCGCATGACCGCGACGTTTATAAAAGGATGGCTAATCTTTTTGAGATCGACGTAAACTATTTTCTGACAGAAGACGAGGAATTTATAACCGAAGCCGCGAGAAGGTATGGACGAAAGGGCTTGTCCCAATCAAAAGCCATCCTTGAACAGACATCCGCGCTTTTTGCCGGGGGCGAACTGTCTGACGAAGATAAACTGTCTTTTATTCATGAAATGCAGGAGATTTATTTCGACTCAAAAGAAAAAGCAAAGCGTTTTACGCCGAAAAAAAATCTTAAAAAACAGAATGACAAATAATTTCATAATACACGCATCTTGCTTTGGCTGATACATACACAGCTTGACAACTGGGGGAACCTTACTTGGAAGATTTCATTTACGCTGAAGCAATGCGTTGTAAACAAAAATATGACACCTGCGACCCGTATGTTTTATTGGATAAAATGAAGGTCAATTTTAAAAAAACTTTTGCTTACCCCAAAGATGGCTTAAAAGGCTATTGTACAATCATGAACCGCTCAATGTATGTGAGGGTTAACGGTAATCTGGATGAACCGGATCAAAAAATATCCGCAACCCACGAAGCGGGTCACTTAAATATTCATCAGCACATTATTCTAAGCAATCCGTCGCACACATTACACGATTACGAATTATATAGCATTAAAAACCGTTATGAGAGTGAAGCCAACTTTTTCGTAGCGGATTTTTTAATTAGCGACACGGATGTTATGCTATTCGCGCTAGAACTGGATATGGATTATTCTAAAATCGCATGCAGCTTATGCGTACCATTGCAAATATTAAATTTTAAGCTATATAGCATGAAGCAAAGAGGTTTTCCGGTGACAAACCCGGAGCCATTGGACAGCAAATTTTTGAAAAAATAACCGCCAGCTTGAAATAAGCTTTGGCATACAGAATATGGCGGTTTTGTGGGAGGGGACACAATGAAAATACTGGACTTGGAATCAAAACCTGCTCTTTTGTTCGAAGACTTAAATAAACCGGACAAAGGGAAGAAATATGTGCGTGTAATCGGAGATTTCCGTCTGACTTTTGATACAAAGACTGAGAGTATACGCGGCGTGGTGAAGCCTTTGCTGCTCGTTTACCACGACGGCAGGCAATATCCTATTGATAGGGTGTCGGATCCAATTAGGTGCGCGAGCTTGAAAAACGGCGGGGTTGGCCTACGGTATACCTGTAAAATTAAAAAAACTTTATTGTATTTATACTTTGATCATGACATGTGGTTTTATGAACGGGTTAAGTGACTTTTTAAAAGCTTGGAGGG
>Ga0209629_10000753_pt1 | contig 18708 bp, 20 predicted proteins | sample TergutCu122P5_FD_187286 | JGI IMG/M metagenome (GOLD analysis project Ga0209629, IMG submission 187286) | Cubitermes ugandensis P5 segment gut microbial communities from Kakamega Forest, Kenya - Cu122 P5 (SPAdes) (version 2) | ecosystem: Host-associated > Arthropoda: Insects > Digestive system...
ATCCAGCACGCCATGTGCATGTGCCATATTGTCATCTGTGGCCTGTCTGGCCCTACCATATTGTACCACATTATCCCATAGCAGAACGATTAAAAAAGAATTATTGAACATTAAATGTGTGTTTTAATTTTCTCTACAACTTTCATCTGAAACATTACTCATTCTAAGAACTGAGCAACATACGATCAAAAATGTATATTGGTCTTCATGCAAAGCACCTGTTACTCTTGTCAGATTTTGATGCAACTTTACTTTTCTAGACAGTTTTGAAAAATACCCAAATAGCAAATTTAATGAAAATCCAGCCAGTGGGAACCAAGTCGTTCCATGCAGACAGACAGACATGACAAAGCTAATAGTTGCTTTTCGCATTTTTGCCAATGCACCTAATAACAGTCTTAAACAGGATGATGTAAGTATTCACTCCATGAGAAATACTGTAATGGTGAAAGAGACACGAAAAAAATAAAAACAGTAATACAAAATTAACGGAAAGCAATGTTATTTTAAGCTCTCACAGCAAGCAAATATGCAAACACACACACAAGCTCACTCCGTGCGAAGTTAAGAACTTACCACTCTTTGACTATGTATCAGAGATTACTTATGATCACGATATTATTTGCGTACCTTACAGTGGAAATGACTGTGTCCTGTTCAAATCAACTTACTGTTTTTCCTGTGCAATATTTGCTGCATTCAATATTTGTCCTGGCTGAGGTGGTTGGTTTCCATGATGAACTTGCTGCATGGGAATTTGTTGCTGCTGCTGCTGTAAAAAATATTGAACAGTACCTCGCATACCTTCAACACCACAAAAATGGTATTAAATTCTATAATATACCATTCACATTTGCAACTAGTATAGCTAGTAATTGTTTCTGTAAGCAACTCAAAAGGCTGACCAGCATATGTTAGAACCTGAAACATTGTATGATAATGCCAAAATCAAAGAAAATGACTGCAACAAAGGCATGTGAAATCTCAGATCCTCACAGCAGTGACCATAAAGTTTAGTCTTTTATGAAGTGAGACAATAATAGTTGCTGTCAGGTTTAAGATTCAAAGTATGGACCTTCTGAATACAAGTCAGAAGTCAGACACCATTTTAATACCAACTAAATGGACAGTACCAATTACATACACACATTTTGATACATATCTCTTACATGGTTTGGTGCTTGTGCACAAACATCAGGGAGAACAACTATGCCAGTTACTTGAAAAACCAAATGCTATTATGGCAATGAAACCACAGATAAAAATATCATAATAGTAGTTGGTTTTTCAAGCAACTGGCACAGTTGTTCTCCCTTATGATTGTGCACAAGCACCGAAACATGTAGGAGATATGCATCAAATGTATGTATATAACAGATACTGTGCATTTCATTGGTATTAAAAAGGTGCCAGATGTCATAAAGAACGCACAGAATAGAAAACTTTAAAATTAGTCAAAAGTGTTTACCTTCAGCACACTTGGTCACTCAGGTATGCCTGCATAGCTGAAGTACTATTCTAGCCAAACACCACAGTGAGAAATACGCATATACAGCCATTTAATTAACAACCAGTGACTACCATTTGTCACATCTCTTATCATATGGTGCATGTTTGTGATACACATTTTTATACCATCACTACGTTCAGGTAACATTCCCATGTGATAATATATAACATATTAGACTGATTACCCAAGTGGAAACAAATTACTGAATGCATCAGAATAAGAGAGTCTTAAAACATTCTTCACTTAATTACTTACTTACTCCATGGAGCAGAGTCCCTCTTCAGAAGCTAGATGGTTCTCAGTTAGTTGAGAAATTCCCCACAATTATAGAACCTGAAGGTTCATTACTGTATTCACAAGTGCCTGCCACTTGTCCCTATCCTAAGCCAGCTTGACACAGTCCATGCCCCACATCCCACTTCCTGACGATCCATCTTAATATTATCCTCCCATCTATGCCCGAGTCTTCTGAGTGGTCTCTTTCCCTAAGGTTTCCCTACCACAACCCTGTAGATGCCTCTCCTCTTCCCCATACATGCTACATGCCCTGCTCATCTCATTCTTCTCGATTTAATCACCCGAACAATATTGGATGAGGAGTACAGATCATCATTATGTAGTTTTCTCCATTCCCCTGTTACCTCACCCCTCTTAGGCCCAAATATTGTCCTCAGCACCCTATTCTCAAACACCCTCAGTCTACATTCCTCCCTCAATGTGAGCAACCAAGTTTCACACCCATACAAAACAAGGGGTAAAATTATATTTCTGTTTAACTTTATACTTTTGGATAGCAAACTGGAAGACAAAAGATTCTGCAATGAATGATAGCAAGCATTCCCTGACTTGAATCTGCTCTTAATTTATTCCTGAAGAGAATTTCAATTTGTTAAGGTTGTTCCCAAATATTTGAACTCTTTCACCCTTTCAAAGGAACTATTATCCATCTTTACACTGTGACTTTGTCCTACATCCTAATCTAAAGACATGACCATGTACATAATCTTATCAGCATTTACTTCTAGTCCAATCTCCTTACTAGCAGCTACTAAAGCTTCTGCGATTTTCTTCATAGTATGTATGCTTCCGCCCAATATACGTGGACTGATCATTTAATTCCGGGACTGATTTTTTTGTGAGTGAAAGAGTGCACATAAGGGCTAGTTCGTCTTGTCTCTTTCGAAGTAACGTCCTTGTGCTTGTGGGCACTTATTCCAGCATTCCTGCCACTGACGAAAGCACCTCTGGTAGTCACTTTCTGTAAAAGCCACATTTGTCTTGTAGTTTTGGCTTGAATCTCTTCAATGTCATCGAAACAACAACCTTTCATTGTTTTCTTCAGTTGTGGGAACAAGAAGAAGTCGCATGGAGCAAGGTCAGGGCAGTAGGGAGGGTGTGGGAGGGACAGAAGGTTGAGTTTTGCCAGAAATTCATTTGTGGTGACAGCCCTGTGGGCAGAGGCATTGTCATGGTGCAGGATCCAGTTGCCAGAACACCACTTCTCAGGGCAATGTCTGTGCACAGCGTCGCAGGACTTTTGTGTAGAATTCCTTATTTACCATCTGTCCTCTAAGGACACACTCATGATGAACCAGCCCGTCAGTGTTGAAGAACGCAATCAACATGGTCTTGACATTGGACTTCACCAGCCGTGCTTTCTTTGGTCGAGGAGATGATGCAGTTTTCCACTGGGAGGACATCTGCTTTGTTTCGGGGTCATACCCATAAACCCAGCTTTTATCTCGCTCACGGAGGCCAGTGCAAATTCACATGTGATCTTCCTTCTGCTCTGCCGTCAGGAGATGGGGCACAAATTTCACTGACATGTCTCATTTGCAATTCTTCAGTTAGAATTTTCTGGCATGTACCAAATGCTATTCCAACATCCTCTGCAACCTCTCTGATAGTCAGATGTCGGTCAGCGCGAATGATTTCTTGCACACGTGCCACGGTCTCCTCAGTGTGGGAGGTGGATAGCCTGCCTGGGCAGGGGTCGTCTTCAAAGGATTGGCGACCACTTTTGAAATGGGAATACGTCTCAAATGTCTTCTATCGACTTAGGCAGGACTCTCCAAAAGCTGCTTGCAGCATTTCGTATGTTTCAGCACCAGTTTTCCCCAAACAGAAACAGAAATTGATGCACATGCGCTGCTGAACTTTCTCCTCCATCATGAGATGCGACGCACACTGCAGGTAGACGTTCACTGAGAGGCTTCCACAGAGTGAATGTGGGGAGATAGCGGTGTTCTGGTTATGCAAGTACACTTGCACAGAGTTGTCACCTGCCCTGCCTTCTTGCCACTTCATTGCATATTATAGCTTCCCCGAAAAAAAATCAGTCCCGGAATTAAATGATCAGTCCTGGTATTAACATCATCAGCATAAACCTGGAGCTGATGTGTAACAATTAATATCAAGCCCTCCTGGTTTACTTGAACCCTCCTAATGGCATACTTTAAAGCAAAGTTGAAAAGTAATGGTGATAAATTACCTCCTTGTTTCAAACTATTCTTAATAGGAAACATGTCAGACAAATGTCTGCCTACCCAGACTTTGCTATAGGTTTCATTCAGACACATTTTCACTAGCCTTACCAGTTTCATGGGGATACCAAACTCAATGAGAAAATTATACAAGAGCTTTCTCCTAACTGAATCATAAGCTTTCTTGAAGCATAAACAGCTGATGCACTGCTTCACTGTATTCCCATTTCTTCTCAAGTATTTCATGAATGCAGAATATATGATCAGTAGTTGACAAGTTGTGTCAAAATCCACTTTCAAGATCCCCATTCATTTCCTCTGTACATGGAGTTAACCTTGACAGCAGATGTTGGAAAAAGTTTTGTACATAGCTGGCAAAAGTGATATGCCTCTATAATTACTACAGACTGTTTTATTGCCCTTCTTATAGACAAGTACAAATATTGACTCCTTCCACTCCTCAGGCAATTCCTCCTTATTCCAAATAGAAGTAATAAGTTTAAGGATCTTAATGCTAATTGTTCTACCCCCTGCCATAATCATTTCTGCTGGGATCTGATCAATACCTGGTGACCTGTGTCCTTTTAGCTTTTCAGTAGGCATCTCAACCACAAGGGCATTCCACTCAGGCACTAGTGGTTCTGCTACATGTATTTTTGTCTGCCAAACGTAACTAACCCCATGTACTTTGAACAGCTGAGAGAAATGGTCCCTCCACCTAGCCAAAATACTTTGGGAGTTACATCACCAACTCACCCTTCTTGTCCTTTACTATATTAGTTCTAGGCTGGTAAGCCTTCTTAAAATCCTTGATGCTCCTATACAAGTCTCTGATTTTTTTCATCTTACTCTTAGTTTCATATTCATCAATTTTGGCTTTCAGACATTCCGTCTTTTTGTTCCTGAAATGTCTGCTAGCTTCAAGTCTTACATTGTTTAGGTTATCTACATTCTTCACACTACAAGTAAGTCCAAGCACTTCAAGGCTTTTGAAACTCTTACAACTTTGATAAGTATTTTCACCCCATCATAAATTTTCCTTCCACTACATAGAAATCTTCAGCAAATGTAGCACAGTAGAAGATAAAGCTTCTTTAAGGTTAATTAAAACTTGCAAACTTTACATACAGCAAATGTTGCACCCTGTCATTCAGACCTAACTTATGCACCTGTCTACTATGATATACATAATAACACAAATTTAATTACTGTACCCTGTTGGGAATTTGATGTTACACTTTTGTTTTAATAATGCTGGAACTTTAGATTCTACTACCACACAGCAAATAAAAGTGGTTAAACCTGTTACTTCTTCCAGGTCACATAACAAGCTGCACTATTGCCAATCAGGGAAGATTTCTAGTAGTAAACAGTAAATTAGTAAATCTTTATTAAAGTAGGGCTAACTTAAGGATATTTTTCAAAATCATTCATTCTTACCTGCTGAATTTGCTGAACAGGAACCTGATGCTGAACGGGAACTTGATGCTGAACGGGAACTTGATGCTGAACGGGAACTTGATGCTGTGGTACTCCTTGAGGCTGAGGATGAAATAATTTTCATTAGTATACTATAACCTTCAACCAACACACACACAAAAGCTACATTTCATAAATCATGTAAACATTTACAGTGACCATAACTACATGTACCATTATTTTCAGTATCAAAAACTCCGCATTTTGCTCCCAGACCATATTCTTTGCTTTGTGTGGTTCCCACAACAAACATTATTTTACCATACAAGATTTGGTGACTGAAGTAAGTAATGGAGACTACATGTCTACTGTGTTGCATAAACTCAACTTCTTAAATAGCCACTTCATGAAATTAATGCACCAGAGGATTAAAAAAAACTCTAAATAAAATAACATATATTCTCTGCCAAAGAAAATACTTCTCTTTGCCATTTACAATGACACGCAAGAATGCTCCCTAGATGCCTTCTACTCCAACATAAAAACTCTGACATGACAGAAGCTCTGAAGATAAAATACTATGACAAACACAAAATTAATGTGTCCACAAGAGAAAAAGAATGCTAATGCAGCATCAGTGAGCTTCACAGCTGAAACAGACTCTCTTGACACTTTTAATAACCAAGTAGCTGGAGTGGGCACTTAGTCGTCTCTTATTATGCACACATACATCAGATGGCCCAGTGTGCTTGTGCAACAAACTCATCTGAACAATGGGTGTTCATTTACAACACTCATGCAAAGTACATGTCATGAACAAAATATTGCCAAAGTTCTGTAATAAAAAAATCCTGTGTACATACAAAAAAAACAATACATAGCATAGTGGGAAAAATTTCAAACAAGTTCACTGCTGGACAAAGGTAAAATACAGAAACTTGTTTTACAATAAACAGGAACGTAAACAGCCAATATAACAAAACAAATCATGAAAATCCCCACCAAGTTCGTAAGTTCCTTTATATGGCCTTGGAAATGGCATTTGGTGTACAGTGAGTGCCCATAAAATCATGGGGCCCACGGTTATATCAGATAAATTCCAACCCTTACAAACAAACAAGTTCACACAAACTTCACTAATTCTTTAATATAAAAGCACCCCTACATATTTCAACTATTGTCCATGGCCATCTTCAGGGAGTATCAATGCTTAAAGATATATATATAGTGTTTTAATAACTGTATTGTATTACAGTAATTTTAACACAACACTACGCAATGATGCTTTAACAGAATATTGGCAATATACTCTGTACCCATTACCAATGACAAAGTCATATAATAACAGTGTATACCAACTTTTTAAATAGTGATATTCCCTGAAGATGGCAATGGACAATTGCCAGAACATGAAGGAGGGCTTTTAAAATCAAGAACTGATGCAATTTGGTGGTGATGAACTTGTTGATATGTATCAACTGCATGGAAGTTGTACAATAGTAAGTTTCCAACCATTACATTAAATTCAATCTAACACCCCTATTAATGGAATTAACAGAAGAAAAAGAAGCCAGACAAGCCACTTTCTTCACAAGAACTGAAGTACAATTTTCAAAGAAGCAATTGTTAATATCTAAAGACACGAACTTCAGCATGTGTTATATTTCACAAGTGTGAGTCCTGCTCAGAAGCTGGAGGTAAACACTTCATAACTTCAGCAAGCTAAGACAACCAAACTGCAGGGGGGGGGAATGGGCTCTAAAAAGTTCCTGAAAATTGTGTATGTGATAATGCTATTGTGACACCTGCTGTGGGGGGGACTCCCTGAACAAACAAATCAAACCTAATGTCAGTGAAGCTGATTTAAACAATCAACAACTTACTTGTCCCATATACTGTTGTGGAGGAACACCAGGAGCAACTCTTTGTTGTCCTTTCACTACTACAATCAACAGCAGAACAAGCAGAGAATAGACATTCAAGTTTGTAGAACTGCCTGTAAATAAAATACAGAAAGAATTACACCATAATAAAATTCCCACACTGTATGACTGTGAAAGAGTTTTCTTTATTTTGTGGTTTATTTACTGTTACTGTTAGTAACTCAGGCTATACACTGTCAAATGGTCAGATGATAAGTAATTAATTTTAAAACATATGGAAGGAAGCAGCAATGGCCCAATTTAAGGCTGTAACACAAAATTTTCCTAGACAGGCAGAAGGAAATAAAGAAAAAAATCAGTAACAATAGTTGGTGTCCCATATGAGATGCAAACCAGACACCTCCCAAATACAAGTTAGGAGAGTTACCACTTGAGCAAACTTGCTCAGTATTATCAATGTAATACCACAATAACTCAAGAATGGTTGGTGCATGACATTAATTGATGTTACAGAAGCAGCTGTAGGCATATCATCAAATACATCAAGTTACATTACAGGACACTGACTCTCTGAAATTTCCATTCCCATTACTTCCGTTATGAAACATCAGTCACACTTCATATGGTTGAATAAAATGATATCTGCTTAAAAAGGCTGCATTAATTATATAGGACATAGTTGTCTCTCATGACTGTTCACTATCAAACCTGATGAATGGGAAGGAAATGGCCATGGTTAATTATAAAATATCACAGCATTTGGCTGAAGCAACTTACGAAAACCAGAAAAACAATCAAAATACTGAGGATCAAATCAAGAGTACCAACCTGCTCATGAAAAAACATCAAATGTCAACTTTACTGTTTGTAATAATGCCCATCAGGCAAATACCTGAGAAAAAATGCGAAAACAATGAAGCAGTGTATCAACTATTAATAGACTTCAAAAAAGCGTATGATTTGGTTAGGAGGAAGCTCTTGTATAATATTCTCATTGAGTTTGGTATCACCATGAAACTGGTGAGGCTAGTAAAAATGTGTCTGGATGAAACCTATAGCAGAGTCCAGGTAGGCAAACATTTGTCTGACATGTTTCCTATTAAGAATGGTTTGAAACAAGGAGGTAATTTATCACCAATGCTTTTCAACTTTGCTTTAGAGTATGCCATTAGGAGGATTCAGGTAAACCAGGAGGGCTTGATATTAATTGATACACATCAGCTCCTGGTTTATGCTGATGATGTTAATATATTGGGCAGAAGCATACATACTATAAAGAAAAATGCAGAAGCTTTAGTAATTGCTGGTAAGGAGACTCGACTAGAAGTAAATGCTGATAAGTTGAAGTACAAGGTCATGTCTTGAAATCAGAATGCAGGTCAAAGTCACCATATAAAGATTGATAATAGTTCTTTTGAAAGGATGGAACATTTCAAATATTTGGGAACAACCTTAATGAATCAAAATTCTATTCAGGAAGAAATTAAGAGCAGACTGAAGTCTGGGATTGCTTGTTATCATTCAGTGCAGAAGCTTTTGTCTTCCAGTTGGCTATTCAAAAATATAAAGATAAAGAAAAGCATAAGTATAATTTTGCCTATTGTTTTGTATGGCTGTGAAACTTGGTCAGTCACACTGCTGGAGGAACATAGGATGTGGGTGTTTGAGAATAGGGTGCTGAGGAGGATATTTGGGCTGAAGAACCACATGGTGACAGCAGAGTTGAGAAGACTGCAAAACAAGCAGCTTTATGAACTGTACTCATCAAACATTATTCTAGTGATCAAATTGTGAAGTGAGATGGGAGAGGTGAATACAGGATTTTGGTGGGGCAACCTGAGGGAAAGAAAAGACTTGAAAGACACAGACACAGATGGAAGGATAATATTAAGATGTATCTTCAGGACGTGGGATGGGGGACATGGACTGAATTAATCTGGCTCAGGATACAGACAGGTGGTGGGCACTTGCAAACACAGTAATGAACCTTCAGGTTCCATATAATGCAGGGAATTTCTTGACTATCTGAGAACTGATTAGCTGCTCAAGGACTCTGCTGCATGGAGTAAGTAAGTAAACAAGTAACATCACCCATGGAATGAAAATTCAAATGTAAAACTCAGTAACATTTATCCTAGGGATCACACCTGATTATACAATATTTGGAAAAAATTTTAAAACTGTACCAAGAATCCTTTAAAACTACACTTACCCCTACAACCTTCAGTGCATTCTGACATGACACAATAGAAACAAATATGTACAAATGTTCAACTGTTTTCTCTTCCAGTGTATCCATACCTACTCAGGAGCCACCAAGGGAAAAGCCATCAGGGAGTGCTGAGGTTAAAAATGTATGCAGCTATACGTCCACTTTCTCCTACACCTTCATGCCGCATAAAGAGACAGCTTACAAATATACAATAAAATCAGAAGCACAGTATGTCCACATTCTCTCACTTATCAGGCCATCCAACTAACTGTCTGACGGAACTACTTTAATGAGAAGAAATATAACCCATATTGTACGATGTACCTTAGTTTCAGTGGCGTGATATGTGATACATTCATTCATTCATACTCATACATCCCGTCGATCACATACTGAGGCAGAGTCCGTTTGAAACGTGATGGCACACGAGCAGAAACCAGATTTCGTCTTTTGCCGAAACAGACAAGTCCATTTTAATCAGCAGGGGCGTCAGTTCAGTCGACTGCTGGCAGCCAAGATATGCGCATCAGCGTTAGTAATGCTGGATACACCACGTTCCAAGGTTGTGTGAGAGTACTGGCTACCCACTCCACTCACCAGTTTCCCCTTCACTTCCCCTCCCGTGCCTCACTGTGTGCCATCAGGTTTCAAACGCATTCTACAACACCATGGTTATAGAATTAGTCATAATTGTTAAAAAAAAATAATAATAATAATAATAATAATAATAATAATAATAATAATAATGCCCAATATTGGCAACAGAACAATATAGAAAGAGACATGATAGAGTGTGTGCTCAACTGCACTTTAACATATGAAAGAAAATAGGGGTAAAATTCGACAACAAACACTGGTATTTCAAAATCACTCAGACACAATACCTGAACAACATAACAGGAAGGCACAAAATTGAGGAACTGCAAAAAACAACCATATTGGGCACTGCACACATACTACGGAAAGTGCTAGTGTAAACGTACACAACATATTTCACAGGCGAAATAACATTAATGTAGCACAAACTGTAAATACAGAACACCTGCAACACTATATGCCCTAGAAACATGGTTTGGTTCAGGTATAATTGTAAATACCATGCATAAAGTTGATGACAAGGATGATGATGATGATGATAATAATAATAATAATAATAATGGGAGCATGTTGTACTACAATCATAAACATAGCACAGGCTAAAATACACTTATATTATATGTATTTAATTATTATCATTTGAATGAGTAAATAATAATAAAGGTCCCTTTGGAGATATGACATAAAATAAAAAAAGAGAAGTTTATACAGAGCACAAGTTACAATTATAAGTGTAAAAAAGTATGACTCCTCAAACAAATGTAAGACAGATAAGAAAAGTAAAATATTATAAGAAATCGATTTAGCAATTGTAAATGTTACCAAGATCGATTAGTAGTACCCAGGATATCTATTAACCAACAATGAAGACATTACAAACTGAAAGCACATGAACATTAATACTGTACTATGATACTACAATGGATGTCATCACACGTTTCCACGTGTGCCTAGAGTGTAACATCAATAGTCCGAGACACTTTGAGTGTTTTAACTTGCAACTTGTTTTACCACTGCAAACCTCTACAACTGAAGAATTATTTATAACAGTGGATTGTACTGATGAACCTGCGATCTTAACTATTAACAATTAACCTTTCACTAGTTCTACGTTAAACACAAAACTTTTAACGACAACGAAAGTGGTGTATTTTGAGAACACTACAATTTTCAACACACAACTAATAAATGCACATACAGGAACTGTACTACTGCTCCCTGAAGATGGTGTTCATAACCACCGAAACGCGAAGGAGCAAGAATTAATACGTGCAAGAACAATCAATGTAGTGCACGACAGCTGGTAAATAAAAGGATAGTGATTAATTCTGTACCTTTCACTGTCCAACACTTCCAACCCATTCTTCCGTCACGTAATTATAAATTTAGTCATAAACGCAAGAACGTCCACCTGCTTCCATCTGCTTCCTTTCTAACTAAAATCCACGTGTACAAATGCGAAACAATACCCATCAAATATTAAATTATCACGGATTACCTACACATACGTATCATAACATGGATCATGTGTGATTTCAACCGCACAGGTGAAAATAGTCCGTTACTCCGTCTGCAACAGCTAGGTAACCGCTCACCTCTAATCCGTGGTGCTGGCAAACACACACTAGGCAGCTAGAATGATCTGTGCCAGGCAGTACGGGATCCAGTACAGATAATCCGTGAAGCAGGTAGAACGGCTGATCGCATTTAGGTACCTTAGTTACATTCGTACAAGATTCTGCAGTTCTATGCATGGAAAACAGGATATGTAATCAAGAATAAACACATTCTGGGAATTCACAGGACTTCTACTAATATTTACGCCTGTCACTGTCAGCCTGCGCTACAAATCAGAGGTGTAGTGCTACTTAGTTATATATTACGTCTACAAGTACATAAAATACATTTATTCCTTAATGTAAAAATACATTCATTTCATAAATTTTAGTTACGTCCCTCAATGAGAAACGGGTCACCAGTAAAACTTGTCACATACGCATGGTCAAGTGACCTACCAAGTACACACTGTGGCAAAGGAATTCAAATTAGACATGCACTTCTACAACTCATATCAAGACCTAGTGCTATGATATCCACATATATTTCTAGTTAAGTGAAAATGACAAGTTAGTATTATACTTCTCTATACAGAGGGTGTGGAAGGGCCTAAATACATTTTTAAAACGAGTGGCAACTCAGGCCATCAGTCTTCTGGGTTCATATGGTGCAGATCATTCACCATGTACTGAATAAAATGTGCAAAGCAAAGCCAACAGGTGCAAACAATGGTGTGACAATAACATGGGTTGATAAACCTGATGGATGTTGACAGGTTGATGAGTACATGTACAATAATAATAATAATAATGGTGCATGTGTTATCAACAGACTCAATGCTGACACTACACCCCATAACTACATGGGATTTGGTACAATCAGGGTATACTGAATGAAAATGAGTACCTCAGGTATTTACTGTGCATACTCTATGTTAACTGCTGGGGTTAAAAATGCAAATCATGGAGAATTTTGAATAACCATAGTGCTTCAAAACCATATCAGAACAGTGACTAAAAAAAACAGCAAAATAAACTGTGCATAGATGTGATGACAAAAATGAATAACAGTTACTGCCTCCTCAAGTGGGGCTTTAGCAGTACTCGCACCACAGTTTAATTTTAAAAAATTCATGTTTCACACATAGCAATTCTGGTCTTTAATACTAGCAAGGGATCACATCCAGTGAGAAAATGTTTAACTGGCACATTAAAAAGCAATTGTTCTTTGTGATGACAGACAATGATTCTCTAAGGTGTGTCCAAGCTAGTCATGTAACTGTCATCTGCAGCAACTGGGAATACTGACATTGCAGTGTAAGTGTGAAGACTAAGTAACAGTGTGATATACATTATGGCCTCCAGTGGAAATGCTGATGCAAGTTTCAGTTTCATTTCATTTGGTCCTATTTACTTTGCATAATTTAGTCTCAGCATACTTCAGTTTTATGATGAGCCTGCAACCTTTAAAACTTTTAACACAGGAACAACTTCACTTCATCTCAAAAAGATCAGTGTGCTTTATACACTTTCTATGACTTTCATCGAAGATCACAAAGAGCTTTCCGTGTCTACTTCAGTTTTTACTTCATTACAGTTCACTTCCCACAGAACCAGTCAGTTAAAATATCTACTTCACTATACTCTAAATTGTTACATTTGGCTATCCCTAGTGCAAGCATTTATAAAAAAGCAGCCTAGGATCTTTTGAACACACACAACAGTCTTGAAATTAAATACTGTGTTCAGTAAATGAAGTGTGCCATTGTCAAACACATGAAATCCATATACACATTCATAAACAATACACAGTGTAATATAAAATACTTGATAAGTGTAACAGTATACAGTTTACAAGAGACAATTGGCAACTTCCAAAATACATATATGGAATAACAAAAAGCTGTATATAAACTTCATACCTTCCTCATTTAATATCATGAATTACTGCTAGGAAATGCTCAAAATGGATGAAAGCTCTATTTTAAAAAAATCCTATTTTGAACACAGATTCCTGCATGTCAGTCTTAAAATGCCAGTCTCTACTCTCCCTACTCCAAACAACTCATCTCGGTGAACCACACAGACCATGGTAGATAAAGACAGCAGCCTGCATGTTCAACACTTCCTTTAAATAATCAACATGCCTTTCATTACCAGTGGAGTTCTTTACAGCACAAGATCATATATGACTTAGCAGACAATATGGTCAGACTGCTCGTTGTTATCAGCTCTGTGTACCACAGCAACAGATTCATAACCTTGACCTTGGTCACTCTGATGTACTAATGAATCCTGTTCTGCAACGTCAGGTAACGAACTGTGTGCCTGTTGTGTATCATCCTCACTTCTTGTAGCTTCTAAAAATTCAAATTGTAAAATAAATACTAAAAATAACTATCAGCTGAACTGCTTATCAGAAAATCTCACTCTTCATCCAACAGAAACCATATTTATTTTTTTACAAAAAATTCATAATGAAAATAACTTTACCATCTACAGTTTTTTTTATAAATACACCTGCTGTTTTTGTTGTTTACACATTTACTTAAAATAAGACAATCCACACACAATACAGATCTCTCGTCTGAGAACCTTAATGACTGTAACATGAGATCTTGAAGAAACTTACCCATACATACTCGGCAGAATCTTTTTGGTGGGCGTAATCCTCCATTTCTCATGCCAATTTCAATCAAGACTGGACCAAACACCAAGTAGCCAATTCCAGCACCCAAACACACTGCTATTGTAAAATATCCATTGTATGTCATAACGGATAACATAAGGATATAAGACAGCACATCCTGTACAATATACCATCCAGTCTCATGAAAGAGAATGAGCAGCCTGAAAGAAAAATAACATCTGTGCATAACAACTTTTCCTATTCCAAAGCCTCCATGATGCATAAATATATATTTCAGCTGGTAGATTCACTCATCTGTAATACCAAAGAACCAACCAGAATAAGTACAAGATTTATGGCAGCAGTAGAGACAAATGTTTAGCTGGCAGCTAGCTGTATGGTACAGATTACAAATATATAATATTTACATCCGCACCTCTTTCTGTTTGAATTATCATATTTTAGCAACATTTTCTAAAGATAATGCAGTGCAAATTACACAACTTTTAAGATCAGAGAACATATTTATTTTTGTAAATCCACAAATTATACAGTTTTGAAATGCCAGAAAAAAGATCCTGTTCTCTGTGTAAACACAGCTTTCTGCTGGATATGACGAGCCTATCATTGGGTCACTCGCTGCCATAAAATGCCAGAGGTACATTTTACACAAGCTTGAAGACCTTTCCTTAGGAACATAAAGTAATAGTACTACCACGATGTAATTGGACAGTGTACTCTCATTCAGCCATTAAATAATATGCATCATGGAAAAATCTTAGTCCCTCCCACCCAATAAAATTTAAACTTCAAAATTCCTGTATTACCTAATTCAGTATAAGTTATATTAAAATGACACATACTTGTGTGAGTAAGATATGTGACTCTTGCCACCATTACCCAGCAGTGAAGACCTCTCATTTGTACATCTGGAGGAGTGACAATCCTCATCTCGCAATACTCTCTTGTATTTAACATGTGCTAGGTACACCTTGATGGCTTCATACAGTATTGCAAGAGATGCTAATCCCAAGCATGTCAATACCAGAGCTGCAAAAAAGCAACAGATTATGTACAACAGCTTTAGTCATTTAAGTGCTTCCACAGACACAAACGAGTAACTACAAATCTTATCAAAGCATTGCATAATTCATGGTGAAAATAATCTAAAAGTTACAACTTCATCATCATCATCATCGGTTCAACAGCCCTTGGTGGGCCCTGGCCTTCTTAAGAAGCTTTGCCCATTCATCTCTGTTGAGGGTGACTTTCTTCCAATTCTTGATCCCTAATATTCTTATGTCTTGATCAACACCATCCTCCCATCACAATTTTGGTCTTCAACATTTCTTACTCCATCTGGTTTGGTGTTGAATATCTGTTTAATCGTTCTATCGTTGTTCATATGTTCTTTCAAACAGACTTAACCGCCGTTTATTTATTTTAGACCATGTTTCAGAAGCATATGTAAGTACAGGTCTAATAAGGACTGTCTGCATAAATATTTTTGTGTTTTTTGAGGTCAAATGGGACCTCAAGTGCTTTGTCAGTCCATGAAAACACCTGTTTGTAGCTGTAGCTAGAACACGTTTCTGAATTTCTGCACTGATGTCATTATTACAGTTGATGTCTGACCCTAAATAAGGAAAACTGTGAACTACTTGAAATTTTTACAGTCCAACTTCTAGGTAGTGAGGATAGCTGGCATGGCTCTTCTTAGTTACTGGCATATATTTGGTCTTTTCTTGATTAATAAACAGGTTCATGCCCTTAGCTGTTTTTTCTAAAATGGTGAATGCTTCAATCATAGCTGCCTGAGTTCTTCCAGTTATGTCAATATCATCAGCATATGCCAAAATTTGAACAGATTTGTAAAAAATGGTACCTCTTACATTCACAGCAGCATCTCTAATAACTTTCTCTAATGCTATGTTAAACAATAGACAAGCTAATGCATCCCCTTGTCAAACTCCATTTTTAACAGTAATGGGTTCTGATAATGTTTTGTATCTTAACTCGACATTAGTATTGTTCATCATGGCCTTGACTAAGGCAATCAGTTTTTGGTATAATTCAACTCTTCCATGGCTGCATATAGGCTACGTCTATCTACGCTGTCATATGCTGCTTTAAAATCAATAAAGAGGTGATGTGTGTACTTACCATATTCACCACATTTTTCAAGTATCTGGAGTATGGTGAAGATCTGGTCTACTATAGACTGTTCCCTATGATAACCATATTAGTAATCACCAATGGTTGTCTCTACATAGGGCAGAAGCCTATTAAACAGAATGTTGGAGAAGATCTTATAAGCAACACATTGCAGGTTTATTCCTTTATTTCCTTCTTGTGTATCAGACAGATGATACTCCAATTCCAATCTTGTGGCATGGTTTCAGTGGTTCAGATTTTGGTTATTAGCTGATATATGCATTCAAAGAAGTCTGGGCTGGCTTTCTTTATTAGTTCCGCCTGTATGAGATCTATTCCCGGTGCTTTATTATCCTTAAGCTTTTGTATTGCATTTTCTGCTTCATCTAATGTTGCAGTAGGTTCATCAGTGGCTGAGTATACTTGATAAATTTCCTGACTAATTGCATTTTGATTGGAGAATTCTATATTCAGCAGTTCATCATAATGTTTTGCCCATCTTCTAAGTATATCATCTTCCTCACTTAAGAACATTCCTTCTTTATCTCCACATAATATTGTTCTAGGTTGAAAGTCCTTTCTGCTTTTGTTTAATTTCCAATAGAGGGATTTGCTTTCGTTGTTGCTTCTGAGACATTCCAATTCCTCAAGTCCACATTTAATAAATATCTTTTTCTTTTGTTTATGTACTCTTTTTTCTTCTCTTCTGGCAGTTCTATATTCCTCCACTGCTTTCCAAGTATGATTTCTTTGTTGCATCCTTTTGTATGCTTTGTTTTTGCTAATTGTTGCCTGTTCACATTCTGCATCAAACCAATCTCTGTATGTTACTCTTTCTATTCTGTTCAATATTGTGCCAGCTGTCTGCGTAATTGCATTTTTAAGAAGCATCCACACCTCGTTAATATCATTCATCAACATGTCTTGCTAAGTGCTTATTTAATTTTTCTCTATAAGCAGATGAAGTTTCAGGACTCTTCAATTTCTCACTATTAAATTTTCTAGCATAAGAACCATATGTTTTCCTTGCAATAGAGATCCGACTTCTAATCTTTGATATTAGGAGATAATGATCTGAATCTATTTTATATTTGAGTTTCCGTACATCACAAGTCTATAATATATAATAAATCAACAAGATGCAACTCTGGCAGTATTGTGTTTATTAACAACTACAAGTATGCTCTACATCAGGGGTCAGCAACCTTTTAGTAGTGTTGTGTCGAAGTAATGTTGCAAAGTCACTCAGCGTGCCAACTCACCCAAGCCCACCATATTTTTATATACAACAATCATTGAAACACGTTAACTTGATCTTATCGAAACTTTCGTTTTGAAGGGATGTAAAAACAGGAATAGCTTTAAAAGAATTATATGCTTCTATTCAATTAAAGATTCAATTTTCTATGAGATCATAATTGCTGTATTTCAGTTCACTCAGCGTGCCATTGAAAATCGTTCCACGTGCCACGCCTGGCACGCGTGCCGTAGGTTGCCGACGCCTGCTCTACATGTTAAAGTTTATAGTGCTCCTGATGATGGACACAAAGGGCGTCCGAAACATGTAGAGCATACTTGTAGTTGTTAATAAACACAATACTGCCAGAGCTGCATCTTGTTGGTTTATTATATATTATAGATCTGAATCTATATTAGCCCCTCTAAAAGTCCTTACATCCATTACATTAGATACATGTCTTGCATCTATTAGGAGATGATCTATCTGATTAAAAGTTTGTCCATCTGGGGATCTCCAAGTCACCTTATGTATGTCTTTATGACTGAACATTGTACTAGCTACCACCATGTTTCTAGAACATGCAAAATTTATAAGTCTGATTCCATTGTCATTAGATAAAGTATGGAAACTGTACTTTCTGATAATAGGTCTGTACAACTCTTCTTGACCTATTTTTGCATTAAGATCCCCAATGATTATTTTTACATCTCTTTTTGGGCACCCCTCATAAATCTGATCCAGATATTCATAGAAGTTATCCATTTCATCATCTTTTTCTTCCATTGGTGCACGTACACAGATGAGACTGTAGTTGAAAAATAATCCTCTAACACTTATTTTACATATTCTAGGTGTTTTGGCTTTAAAGTCTGTTACCAGATGTTTAATCCTCTTATTTACTATGAAGCCTGTTCCAAACATCACATTTATAAAAGATAGTATGACCCTTATTAAATATTATTCCTTCACCTATCCATCTTATTTCTTGTATGGCAGTAATGTCCATTTTATATGAGTCTAGTTGT
>Ga0209629_10000754_pt1 | contig 18706 bp, 18 predicted proteins | sample TergutCu122P5_FD_187286 | JGI IMG/M metagenome (GOLD analysis project Ga0209629, IMG submission 187286) | Cubitermes ugandensis P5 segment gut microbial communities from Kakamega Forest, Kenya - Cu122 P5 (SPAdes) (version 2) | ecosystem: Host-associated > Arthropoda: Insects > Digestive system...
GGGATGGGGCTTCTTCATGTACACCACATCGCCGACCCGGTAATCCGCCATGTCCTCTCATTCCTCCCAAATGTCCCGTTCCACTTCCAGCACGGCGGTGTGGCCCTCCGCCAGCGCCTGGCACAGACAGTCGCACAATTCCTTGGCCTGGGGCGTCTTGCAGGTTAGTTTCCGCAGTCCGGTGAAAAAATACAGGCTCACGTTCTGCTCCAGCCGGCGGACCTCGCAGGACTCCCGGGGCGGCCCGGCGAATCAGCCGTAGGCATGCAGCCCGCCCAGGAAACTGTTGCCGAAGTAGACGAACATCACGGCGGCGAAGCCGATGACCAGGAGCCAGGCGCAGCGGGCGCCGCGCCAGCCCCGGGCCACGCGGGCGTGGAGATAGCCGGCGTAGAGCAGCCACGTGACCAGCGCGGCCGTCTCTTTGGGGTCCCAGCCCCAGTACCGGCCCCAGGCCGTCTCCGCCCACAGCGCACCCAGGACGATCATCACCGTCATCAGGGGGAAGGTGACAACGGCTCCCCGGTAGCCGATCTCGTCGAACCGCTGGCGGGGAGTCTTCAATTGGAGGCGGGGATGGGCCAGGTAGACCACGGCCGCGCCGAAGGCGACGCAGGCGGCGCCGTAGGACAAGACCGCGAAGCCGACGTGCAGGGTCAAGAGCAGGTTGTTCTGCAAGGCGGGCACCAAGGGCCGCACCCCGGCGTCGAGCCGCAGGGCGTAGGCGAGCAGACAGGCCGCGACCGGCAGCACGGCGACGCCCAGCACCTTGGCCTTGAGCCGCCACTGCGCCAGCAGGAAGGCCACCAGAATGCCCCAGGCGAAGGACACGGCGAACTCGTGTTGGCTGGCGAACGGCCCGTGGCCGGTCAGCCCCACCCGCAGGCCGAGGTAGGCCGTCAGCACCGCCGCCGCGATCCCCGTGAAAGCCGTGGCGAAGACCGCCACGCCCGGCGCGGCCCGGGCCGCCGCGCCCGAGGACGGCGAGCTGGCGGGCCCGACGGGGTCGCCGAGGTCGGATGCGTCGGCGGGGTCGGGGCGTCCGGCGGCGTCGGCGCCGTCGCGGGGTCCGGTGGAGTCGGGGGGTCCGGCGGGATCGGGGACGGCGGCGCCCTCGACCGTCACGGCCACGCGCACCCTCGGCCGGGCGACCCGGACCCGCGAGCGCCGCGTGGTCAGAGCGGCCACGTGGCCGACCGCCGCCGCGATGACGAAGGCCAGCGCCGTCACCAGCAAGTATTCGGCCCATTGCAGCATCATGAGTTGTCCTCTCTTCGGTCGAACCATTGGGCCGCCGCCGCGGCCAAGTCCTCGAAGGCCCGGCGCAGGCCGGGATCCTCCCGGTCGGCGCCGGCCAGCCGCAGCCGCCCCTCTTCAGCCCGGAGCCAGACCCGGCGCCGCCGGCAGACGAACGTCACCGTCATGCCGACGACCAGGAGCGCCGACCCCAGCCACATCCCCGCCGCCCCGGGATCCGATCTCACCGTCACGCCCGTGTACGGCGACTCCCGCAGGAACGCCAGCTCGAGGTCGCCCACGGTGACGGCGCCGCCCTGCTGGGCCACCTTCAGCGCCATCGGTTCGGACTCGCCGTCGCGGTAGACGGCGAAAGCGGCGCTGCCCGGGTCCAGTCCCGAGACGGCCCCGGAGGCCGCCGTCAGAACGTCCACGCTGATCCCTCGGGCGGGCAGCCGGAACTCGCCGACGGAGAACCGGCCGTCGCCGCTCGTGCGGTCCATCGCGACGGCGCCGGCGAACTCCACCGCGCCGGCCACGCTGGAGGCCACCACCTGGACCGCCACGCCGTAGCTGGTCTGGTGGAAGCGCCAGCGGCCGACCGTGAGCGGGGAGTTGACCCGGACGTCCCGCTCGGCCACCTCATCTGCCGCCCGGCGGACGACGAGGTGGGAGACGTAGTCGGTCGGCCGGCCCGAGGGGTCGGCGGTGGCCGAGAACGACGTGGCCTCGACCGTCAGCCCGGAATCCCCGCCGGCGTCGACCGCGTCCCCGCCGACGGGCAGGATCAGGATGCGCTCCGACCCCGCCCAGGCCGACACCACGAACGCGGCCAAGATCACGAGGAAGCCCAGGTGGGCGGCGACCGTGCCGAAGCCGCCCCAGGCGAACCGGTCGGCGTAGAGGGTGGCCGGCCCGCCGGCGCGCACCCGGTAGCGCCGGCGGGCCAGGCGGTCGGCCGCCGTCCGCAGCGCCTGATCGTCGGGCAGGCCCGTCACCACCTCGGCCCGGTAGCGGGCGACGTCGAAGAACCGGGCGGACACGTTGACCCGGGGGCGGCGGTAGTCGCGCCACAGCCGCGGCAGCCGGTGGGCCGTGCAGCCGACGAGGCTGACCGCCAGACCGGAGACGACGGCCAGGAACAACGGCGACGTGAAAACACCGAAGAGGCCCAGGAAGTCCAGCAGCGGCGTCCAGCCGCCGAACCTCCCCCGCATCGCCGCCAGGAAGTCCTGCCAGGCGGCCGGGTCGCCGGCGGTCCCGGGCGGCGCCTGCTGGACGAGGGCCCCGATCAGGACGAGGGCGGCCAGCGCCAGGATCAGGCCCAGCCCGACGGTCTTCGAGTACGTGATCTTGGCCAGGCGGCGCACCACCTCGCTCACGGCGGCGTCGATCACGTCGGTCTCGTCGCGGTCACCCGGACCGGCACCCGGAGCAGCCGGGGGGCCCGAAGCGGTCTGCCCCGGACCGCTGGGATCGTCGGGGCCGGGACCGTCGGGCGGCCCGGCACCGGGAGGCGACGCCACGGACACAGAGGCCGGGACAGTGTCGGGGAGGTGGAGGTGAGACATGAGTCCTTCTTAGACAGGGATCGGGACGAGGGCGGACCAGCGGCCCAGCAGGTCGGCCATCATGAGGAACCCGACGCCGACCAGCAGCGCGCCCGTGACGGCGTCGACCGCCCGGCGGTGGCGGGCCAGCCAGCGCAGGCGGCCGAGCAGGCCCGAAGCGCCGGCGCAGACCAGCACGAAGGGCAGGCCGAGCCCCGCCGCGTAGACGGCCAGCAGGGCCGCGCCGACGCCCACCGAGTCGGTCGTGGTGGCCAGGCCCAGCACCCCGCCCAAGACGGGGCCCACACAGGGCGTCCAGCCGAAGGCGAACGCCAGGCCCAGGGCCACGGAGCGGCGGAGCGTCGGCGGTTGGGCGCCGTCCGGCGAATACGGCAGAGCCAGAACGCGGTCGAGGACGGGCACGGTCACCAGGCGGGCCATGTGCAGTCCCAGAACGACGACCACCGCCCCGGCCGCGACGCGCAGCCAACGGCGAAAGTCGCCGACCGCCCAGCCGACCAGGCCGACCGCCGCCCAGCCGGCGATGAAGACCGCCGCGAAGGCGGCGATGAACGCCAGGCAGTGGCCCACGGCCGCCCGGCGCCGACCGGCCCCAGGTGCGGTCGACCCGGTCAGGTAGCCCACGAACACGGGCACGACCGGCAGGAAGCAGGGCGAGGCGAACGAAGCCAGGCCGGCCAGCAGGACCAGCAGAACGAGGGGCGGGCCGACCGTCATGAGCCGGCCTCGGCGGGACCAGCCGGCGGCGGGGAGGCCACGGCCTGGAGGTAGTGAAAGGCGGTCTGGGCCAGCTCCGAGGTGGGGTCGATCTCGACGACCCGGGTCCAGGCGGCCCGGGCGGCGGCCTCGTCCGGCGGCTCCACCGAGAGGTGATAGAAGCCCAGGTTGTGCCAGGCGCCGGCGTGGTCGGGGGCGAGCCCGGTCACCGCCTCCCAGTGCGCCCGAGCCTCGCCGAGGCGACCGGCGTTGAAGGCGATGACGCCGAGTTCGAGGCGGGCGTCGAGGTCGTCCGGATCGTCGGCCAGCGCGGCCGTCAGCTCGGCCTCACGCTGGGCGGCTTGGCCGCCGGCGCGGTCGGCCGGGGCCGCCGCTCCCGGCGCTCCCGGCGCCCCCGGCGGCGGCTGGCCGACCGGCTGGCCGGCCACGTGGACGCCCACGGCCACCCCCACCAGCAGGGCGGCGGCGACGAGCGGCCCGACCCGGCGCGAACCAGTCGGGCCCAGCGACCCCCGCCGCCTCGGTCGGGAACGGGCCGCCGCGTCGTCCTCCTGTTCGGCCAACAACACGTCGTCGTCGTCCATGGCCGCGCCTCAGCCCAACCCCAAGCCCGAGGCCTCGGCCTGGGCCTGATTGGCGGCCGCCACGTCGGACGCCGCCACCTCGGCCGGCGCCACCCCCAGCAGGATGAGCTGCCCCTGGCGCGCGGCGTCGAGGGCCTGGCTGAGGATGCGCTGGAAGTAGTCGGGGGCGTGGAAGCCGTAGGAGTTCTCCGAGTAGGCGTAGTCGGTGTAGAAGCCGGCGAACCGCTGGTACTCCTTGGCCGCCTCGATCCGCTTGGCGTCGACCGTGCCGTCGGCCTCGGCCTGCTGCAGCGCCGCGATGAGCTGGGTCAACGCGTCGAGCGCCCGGTCGCGCGAATCGACGAAGCGGTTCTGAATCGTCGTGACGCGGTCGCGGATGACCTTCTCGGAGGCCACATGGCAGGTGCCGCAGGTGGCGTTGACGTCGACCAGCGGCGTGGCCACGTCGTGGTTGGACACCTTCGTGGCGCCGACCCGGCTGTAGTTCATGTGGCAGTCGGCGCAGGTCACGCCGTTGTCGGCGTGGACGCCGGCCGACCACGACTCGAAGTCGGGGTGCTGGGCCTTGATGATCTTGGCGCCGGTCAGAGCGTGCTCGAAATCGGCGAAACCGATGTCTTGGTAGTACTGGAAGACGTTGTTGATGTCCATGCCCTTGCCCCACGGGAAGGTCAGCGTCTTGCCGTCGCCCGCGAAGTAGTACTCGACGTGGCACTGGGCGCAGACCAGCGCGCGCAACTCCTGGGTCGTGGCGTCGCGGTTGACGTCGTAGTCGGCGACGCCGCGAGACGCCTGGAGCGCCTTCAGGCCCTCCTGCAGGGCCGGGCGGGTGATTCTCAGGTTCATCGTGGCCGGGTCATGGCAGTCGATGCAGGCCACGGGGTGCTCGGCCAACTGCGCGGCGTCCTTGTAGGGCATCGCGTTGAGGGCGGCGAAACCGGCCATCGGGTCGCCGTCGCCCAGGTCGTGGTAGATCGTCACGGTGGAGGCGTGGCAGTTGAGGCAGGCGCCGGGCTGGGCCTTCTCCAGCACCCTCAGGGTGTAGCGCTGATCGATCAGCGTGTAGGCGTGGCCGCGGGGGTGCCGGTAGTCGAGGGCGAAGGCGTAACCCTTCCACATCGTGACCAGCCGGGGGTCCCCCACGAGCTTCGACATCGTCGTCTCGGTGCGGGGATCGGCGTCCGTCGGGGTCCGGGCCACCAGGGCGGGAGAGTGGGCCGTGGGGGTGAAGTCGGCCGTCTGGGCGTAGAGGTCGTACTGGCGGGGGAAGTTGCGGCCCCATTCGGCCGGGTCGACCACGGTGTCGTCGAGCGTCACCACTTCGGTGAACCCGACGGCCGCCTCGCCCTTCTTCTGGCCGATGCTGCCGACCAGGGCGCCGGCGACCGCGCCCACCGCCAGGCCGATCACGAGGATCAGCGCCAGCAGCCAGGCGGGCCACCGGCGTTTCGTTGTGACTGTGCTTTCGTCGCTCATCGTGGGCTCCTATCGGTGTCCGACACCGGCGTGGCAGCGCACGCACGAGACCTCGTCGCCCGTGGTGGCGGCGACGCGCCTGATGTCGTTGGTGAAGTCGGTGTGGCACCAGACGCAGGAGGAATCGACGACCGCGCGGCTCGACTCGCGGATGCGGATGTTCTGCGGATACGTCTGGAGGGTGAACTTGGTGGTGTGGAGGACGCCGTCGCTGAGCTTGACCCGCCACTGGTCGATCACGCCGTCAGCGGGTAAGTGGCAGTCGTCACACGTGGCCACGGCAGCGTGGGGGCCCTTGCCCCAGGCGTCGTAGTAGTCGGTCATCACGTGGCAGTTGGCGCAGGTGGCGGGATCGGTTCCCAGGTAGGAGGCCGCCTTGGAGAAGTAGACGCCGAAGCCGGCGATCCCCAGAGCGCAGCCCACCACGGCCGTGGTGGCCACGGCCAGGATTCGCCGCAGCGCGGCTGACGTCGACGGTGACATGATTCGGTTCCCCTTCTGTCAGCTCCACGCGGGCGACTCGGGGGGCGGGCGGCCCGCGGTGGGCTGGGAGACGGGCGCCCGGCGAGCGACGGGGGCGGTCCGGGGGGTCTCCGCGGGGGGCGGGACCAGCGTTGCGCGGCGTGTCATGGCGTCCTCTCCAGCCGGCGCGAGAGGAGTCTGGCCGACACCCGCCGCCCCGGTCTCTTCGGTGAAGAGGTCAACGCCGGACGCCGGGGGAATCATCCCTGAGGGCGGGGGGCCTCGGCGCCGCTGCCGGGCCCGGCGCGCCGGACGGTCGCCACGACCGGTCGCGAAAGCTATTGTTCAGCCATGATTCCTTCTACTGTGATCGTCGTCGGCGGGGTCGCCGGCGGCATGTCGGCCGCCGCCCGTCTCCGCCGGCTCGACGAGCAGGCCCGCATCATTGTCTTGGAGCGCGGGCCCGACGTGTCGTTCGCCAATTGCGGCTTGCCCTACCACGTCAGCGGCGAGATCCCCGACCGGTCCGCCCTGCTGGTGCAGACGCCCGCCGGGCTGGCCGCCTCCCTCGCCCTCGACGTCCGCACCGGTCACGAGGTCACAGGCCTCGACGCCGCCGCCAAGACTGTCCAGGTGGCCACGCCGATCGGCGACACCACGCTGAGTTACGACGCCCTGATCCTGTCGCCCGGCGCCGCCGCCGCCATCCCGCCCCTGCCCGGCATCGACCATCCCCGCGTCCGCACGCTGCGGACCGTCCAGGACGCGGTCGACCTGCGCGGCATGGTCACCTCGGGCGCGACCGACGCCGTGGTGATCGGCGCCGGATTCATCGGGCTGGAGGCGGCCGAAGCCCTGCGCCACGCCGGCCTCAACGTCACCGTGGTCGAATTCGCCCCCCACGTGCTGCCGCCGCTGGAGGACGAGATGGCCTGGTGGCTGGCCCGGGAACTCGACCGGCTGGGCATCGCCGTCAAGACTGGCGTCAGCGTGAACCGGATCGACGACGCCGACGGGCGGGCGCTGGCCACCCTGTCCGACGGCACCACGGTCGCGGCCGACCTGGTCGTCCTGAGCGTCGGCACGCGGATCAACAGCGCGGTCTTCGAGGCCGCCGGAGTCGCCTGCGAGCGCGGCGCGATCATCGTCGACGACCACGGCCGGACCAATCTGCCCGACGTCTACGCCTGCGGCGACGCGGTGCTGAGCGTCGACGCCGTCACGGGATCCCGCCGCCCAGTCCAGCTGGCCGGGCCGGCCAACCGGGCGGGCCGGCTCGTGGCCGACGCGCTGCGGACGCCGTCCGCCCGCCCGCTGCCGACCCTGTTGGGCACGGCCATCGTCCGGGTCGGCCAGCTGACCGCCGCCATGACCGGCGCCAACAGCGCCTCGCTGACGGCGGCAGGGCGCGACTTCGCCACGATCCGGGTCCATCCCGGCAACCACGCCGGCTACTACCCCGGCTCCACCCAGATGCACCTGCTGGTCCACGTCGACCGCGCCACGGGCGCGCTGCTCGGCGCCCAGGGTGTGGGCGGGGATGGCGTCGACAAGCGCCTCGACGTCCTGGCCACGGCGATGCGCGGCGGTCTGACCGCGCCCCAGCTGCTCGAGCTCGACCTGTGCTATTCGCCGCCTTACGGCTCGGCCAAGGATCCGATCACCATGATCGGCCTGGTGGCCGACAACCTGCTGACCGGGCAGGCCGCCTTCTGGCAGCCCGAGGAGCTGCCCTGGGCCCGCCGCGAGGCCTACCTGCTGGACGTCCGCACGCCGCAGGAATTCGCCACCGGCCACCTGCCCGAGGCGGTCAACATCGCCCACACCGCCTTGCGCGGCCGTCTCGACGAGGTCCGCCAGGCGGCGGCGGGACGGTCGATCGCCGTCATGTGCCAATCCGGCGTCCGCAGCTACATCGCCCACCGTGTCTTGGCTGCGGCGGGGTTGCAATCGTCGACCCTGACGGGCGGCATGTTGACGCTGCGGGCCTGGCTGGGCGATCAGGCCGCCTCCGTGCTGGTCTGACGCGGGGGCATAGTCCGACGGCCAAGCCGGCGCGGGCGAACGCCGCAGGCCGCGGTCTGACGCGGGGGCGGAGTGTGACGCGAGGGCGGGGCCCACGCGCGGGCCGGGCAGGACGCCAGGGCTCAGGGCTGGCGCGCGATTATTCGCGCCCGAGCCCTGAGCCCGCTCCCAGAGCCGGGTCCGACAGGCGCTCCCGGCCTGACGCGAGGGCCTGGTCGACCACGGAGACCCCATCGGACGTGGGGAACGCCAGGCCGGCGAACAAGTCGTCCTCCGGGATCGACGTCGGCACATCCGACCGGACCAGTTGGTAGTCCTCCGTCGGCCAGCCCTTCTTCTGGATCGCCATGGGCACGGCGAACCAGTGGCCCTGGGGGTCGACTTGGGTGGCGTGGGCGCGCAGGGCCGCGTCCCGGACCTCGAAGTAGTCCGCGCAGGGCACGAAGGTCGTCAGCCGGTCCGCCGCGTCGCCCCCCGACCGGGCGCGCAAGCGCTCGCCGTAGGGGGAGTCCAGGCCGGCCTCGTGCATCATGGCGTCGAGCTTGGCGTAGCGCGCCCGGTGGAAACCCAGGTGGTAGTAGACCTTCGCCACCCGCCAGGGCACCCCCTCCCCCGGCAGGTAGTCCAGATCGGCGGCGGGGTCCAACGCCGCCATCGTCACGCGGTGGCACATGATGTGGTCCGGGTGCGGGTAGCCGCCGGACTCGTCGTAGGTGACGACGACGTGGGGCCGGAAATCCCGGATGATCGGCACCAGCCTGGCCGCCGCCTCCTCGACCGGCGTGGCCGCCAAGGTCCCCGGCGGCGTCGGCGGCCAGGGCTCGCCCTGGAAAAAACCGGAATCCTCATACCCGAGCCAGACCTGTTCGATGCCCAGTGTCTGGCGGGCGCGCTCCATCTCGGCTTGGCGCAACTCGGGCAACCGGGCCCTGTTCTCGGGCGTGTCCAGCTCGGGGTTGAGAATGTCTCCCCGTTCGCCGCCGGTCATGGTCGCCACCAGCACGCGGCAGCCCTCGGCCACGTACTTGGCCATCGTCGCCGCCCCCTTGCTCGACTCGTCGTCGGGGTGGGCGTGAGTGCAGAGCAGTCGCAAGGGTTGGCCGGCAGCGTCGACGCGCAAGGGTGTGGGCACGCCGACACAATAGTGGGCCACAGCGGCGCCGGTGTCGGTCGCCGGGCGCGACCAGCTGGTCGGACCCCCCACAGACGCATGGGCCGGCGGCCCCTTTCTGAGGCCACAGTGACGGCCCAACCGTGCCGCCGGCCCGTGGAAAGGCACCGGTATTGAAGCCGCACTTGGTAGGGTGGGGTTTGGTCGTGCGTCCGGGCCCCGTGATCCCGGCGCCGGCCATTCGGTTTATCCAGCGTCACCCGCGCCCAAGAGTTTCGGAGGAAACCCGTGACCGAGCCGACCGCCGTGGAATGGCTGAGCCAGAAGAGCTACGACAGACTGCGCCAGGAGTACGAGTACCTGAGCGACGTCAAAATGGCCGAATTGGCCAAGAAGATCGGCCAGGCGCGGGACGAGGGCGATCTGTCGGAGAACGCCGGGTATCACGCGGCCCGCGAGGAGCAGGCGCAACTCGTGGCCCGCCTGCGCGAGCTCAAGATCAAGCTGGACACGGCTCAGGTGGGCGAGCCCGACGCCAGCGCCGGCGTGGCCCCGGGGATGAAGGTGACCGTGGCGTTCTTCGGCGACCCCGACGACACGGACACGTTCCTGCTCGGTTCCAGGGAAATGATCGGCCTCGACGACGCCGTCGACTTGCCGGTCTATTCCCCGCGATCGCCGCTCGGCTCAGCGGTCATAGGCAAGACCACGGGCGAGCAGGCCTCCTACGAAGCCCCCAACGGCAAACAGATCTCGGTCACGATCACGGCCTACGAGCCTTTCGACACCTGATCAGCCCCGGTCGCCTCTCCTGCCGCTCCGCTCCCCGAAAATGATGGGGGACGACACCCTCAGACCACCCGCCTCGCTTCGCTCTCAGCGACCCTCCCGTGACGGGGGAGAGCCCGGTCTCATGGGCCAGCTCACAACCTCGTGACCCTCCTCCCTCTCGACTCACGGGCGGGTCGTCTCGCTGGTGAACAGACTCGACTAGGCTGCTGCTTCATCAGAGGTATTTCCTGGCACGACTCGCGGAAGGGGCACCGGCCATCATCCGTCCACACCATGAATCCCCACGCGCCGAACGCGCCCGGGGCCGTTGGCTGATCACGCTCAGCGTCGGCCTCTGGGCCGTGGGCGGCTGGCTGGCCGCCGGGTCGGCCCGGGCCGCCGACGGCGGCGTCGTCCCCGATCCCTCGTTCCGCGCCTGCCTCAACTCCTACCTCCAGCAGCCGGCCGACGCCGATGTGACGGCGGACCAACTGAGCGGGCTGACCGGCACCGTGACCTGCGACGGCGGTGACCGTCAGGAGCGGGTGACCGACTTGACCGGCGCCCAGCACCTGACCGGCCTGACGGGGCTCGCCCTGAACAACAACAACATCGCCGATCTGAGCCCACTGGCCCCGCTGACCGGGCTGACCGACCTGGAGCTGCTCGGCAACCAGGTGGTCTCGACCCAACCGCTGGCCGCGCTCAACGCCCTGAGCACGCTCGACCTGCGCGGCAACCAGGTGACGGACCTCTCCGGGCTGGCCCAGGCCGCCGCCCTGACCGAGTTCTACGCCGACGGCAACCGCCTGACCGATCTGACGCCGCTGGCCGGCTGCACCAGCCTGACAACGCTGTGGCTGGCCCATAATGCCATCACCGACCTGGCGCCTCTGGCCGGCCTGACCCAGCTCAAAGAACTGTCCGTCGAGGGCAACCAGGTCACGCGCGTGACCGCGCTGGCCGGCCTGACCGGCCTGCGGACGCTCTACCTGTCGGACAACCGCCTGACCGACCTCAGCCCCCTGCCGGCGACGCTCCCGGTCGAGACCTGCGTCGGCCAAGTCTGTGCCTCCCACATCTTCGCCGCCCGCCAGAATGCCGCCTGGTCGGTGCAGGAGGGCACGGCCCGACTGCCGCTGGTCCAGTGGTCCGGCTCCGCGCGCGCCCTGAAGGCGACGGTCGACTCGGGGAACGCCACCGTCGATGAGGCCTCCGGCCTCGTCACCTTCCCGACCGCCGGGGAGGTCAAGCTCAGCTGGCTGACGACCGGCGCCAACTACTTCTCCGGCACGCTGACCGTGACCGTGGGCGGCGCGCCCGCGCGTGACGACACCGTGGCGGCAGCGGCCGACGACGTGGCCGGCCCGGCCTCCGCCTCCCGGGGCGCCACGCCCGGCAGCGGCCTGGCGGGCGCCGGATCCTCCGCGACGCTCGGCCACCTGCTGCTGTCGCTGTTCTTCTGCGCCCTGGGGCTTGCCACCTTCGCCGTCCGGGTCTGGCTCTTCGCGGCCCCGGCGGGGCGCCTCACCGGGGCGACGGCGGGCTCTCCTGGGCGGCCAGCTTCACTCTGGCCTGACCGACGATGACGCTGAGGTCGATCCGGGCCTGACCCTGGCCGACGACCAAGTCCTTCTCCGTGTGCTCGGCGGCGGTGTCCCACGAGATCAGTCCGACTCGGCTGTCGGCGTGGATCGTGGCGCTGGAGTCGGGGTCGATCGCCAATGTCAATTGGCCGGATTCGACGCGCAACCGGGACTCGCCCTCGGCGAAGCGGCCGGCCACCGTCGTGACGCCGGCCTGGACCAGCAAGTCCGTCACCCGCGTGACATCGCCCAACGTGGCGACGGCGGCCGTCAGGCGAACCTGCCCCAGCCGCCGGACGCCGGTGGTCGTGACGGAGCCCCCGGTGATGTCTAGGTCGAGCTCCAGCTCGGGGTTGATGTGGACGTTGAGCTCCTGGCCGATGCCGAGCGCCTTGATGTCGTCCATGCCCCTGATCGAACGGATGAAGCTGATAGCCGAGCCGATGCCGGACAGTTGCTCGGCCTCGCCGGAGATCTCGAGCGAATCCGCCCGGCGGCGAGTCTGGTGGATGTCCTCGGCCATCGCCGTTTTCACGCTTCCGTCGGCCACGATACGGACTCGCCGACCGGTCGCCTTGACCACCACGCGCTCGACCGGTTTGGTCTTGCCCGCCCGCACCCGCGTCTCCCGCGGCGGGTCCCTCCAGGACCACCGCGCGCCCTCCTCGGATTCCGGCGCCGCCGGCCACTCGGCCGAGGACTCGTCGGCGGGAATGGGCGAATCGACGCCCTCGGGACGACCGGCGGCCTGGATCAACCGTTCCGCCTCGGACGCTTCGATCCGACCGGCGGCCAGGTCCGCCAAGATGGCGCTGATGTCGCTCATGGGGGTCCTCTCTCGGGGTCGTGAGCCCCACTGTAGCCCGACTGGAGACGCGGCCAGCGGGCGCGTGGGGCGTTCGGCCAAGCCAGGGCGCACCACGCCGACCTGGTCACGCGGCCAGCGGGCGCGGCGGCGTTCGGCGGGCGCCCAGGCCGGGCCCAGTGGCTGTCGGGTAGGCCGGTCGGCAGACCCCGGCGGGCCCGGACCCCGCTCGTCGACCGCAGGTAGAGTGGGGCCCCGTGGGACGGGAGCGGCAGGGCGGCGAGACCACCCCCGGACTCCCCCGGGCGGTCTGGGTCCTCGCCGGCGTCGGTTTCCTGATCGCGGTCGGTTTCGGCGTCATGTCGCCGGTCCTGCCGGTCTATGTGCGCCTGTTCGGCGTCTCCAGTTTCCTGGTCGGCCTCGTGCTCAGCGTGTTCGCCGCCGTCCGGCTCGTGTCCAACCCGGCGGCGGGCCGGCTGCTGCGCCACCTCGGGCCGCGGCGCACCGTCATCGCCGGCTGCCTGCTCATCGCCGTCACGACGTTCCTGATGGGCACGTCGGACTCCTACGCCTCGATCCTGCTCTGGCGCGGTCTGAGCGGCGTCGGCTCGGCCTGCTACGGAGTCGGCTCGCTGGCGCTCACCTTCTCCGTGGCGCCCCCGCACCTGCGCGGCCGGTCGAACGCCCTGACCGGCGGCGGGTTCGTGGTCGGCGGCATGGCCGGACCGGCGCTCGGCGGCCTGGTCTCCCAGATCTCTTTGCACGCCCCCTTCTACTTCTACTCGGCCACCCTGCTGGCGTCGGCCGTCGTCGTCGGGCTCCTGGTCCCACCCGTCGCGTCCGGGGCCGGCGCGGCCACGGGGCCGGTGCCGTTGACGCAGTTCTGGCGGGACCGGCGCTTCGTCGCCGCCCTGGCGGTCAACTTCGCCCAGGCCTGGCAGTCCATGGGGGTCCGGGCCCTGCTCGTGCCGCTGTTCGTCGTCGAAACGCTGGGCCGGACGACGGCCGCCACCGGCTGGGCCTTCACGATCGCCGCCGTCGTCCAATTCGCCTGTCTCGCCCCGGCGGGCCGGGCCTCCGACCGCTTCGGCCGTCAGCCCCTCCTGTTGTTCGGACTGCCCCTCATGGCCATCGTCAGCCCTTTCCTGACCGCCGGCCACTCCTACCCGGTGCTGATCGGGCTGCTCTGCCTCTACTCGGTCGGCGCCGCCGCCACCGGCTCCAGCACGCAAGCCCTGCTGGCCGACACTGTCCCCGCCACGGCCGGGACGGCGCTGGCCGCCTTTCAGATGGCCAGCGACTCGGGGCTGATCCTCGGCCCGCTCGTGGCCGGCGCCGTGGTCGACGTCCTGCCCCGGGGCTGGGCCTGGGGCATCGGCAGCGGGCTGCTGCTGGTGGCCAGCGCCTTGGTGGGGAGGAGCCGTCTGCCCCCAAGCCCCGCCAGCGTGGAGCAGAGCGGTGTTCCGCCGGCAGGCGACCGGGCGGGATGAGGGCCCGGCCGGGGCGTGCCGTGGTCGCGGCCGGCCGAAGCTCTAAGCTGCCCCCGTGGCCCCTCTGCGCGATCTCGTCGCTCCCGACTGGGCCGAGGCCCTGGCCCCCGTCGAGCCCGTCGTCCACGCCATGGGCCAGTTCCTGCGCGACGAACTGGCGGCCGGTCGGCGTTACCTGCCCGCCGGCGCCCACGTGCTGCGCGCCTTCACGCGGCCCCTGTCCCAAGTCCGGGTCCTGATCGTGGGCCAGGACCCGTATCCCACGCCGGGCCATCCCGTGGGCCTGTCCTTCTCCGTCGCCCCCGAGGTCCGACCGCTGCCGGCGTCGCTGCGCAACATGTACCAGGAGCTGTCCCAAGACCTGGGGGTGGCGCCGCCGCCGACCGGCGACCTGACCGCGTGGTTCGAGCAGGGCGTGCTCTTGCTCAACCGGGTCCTGACCGTTCAGCCCGGCAAACCCGGCTCGCACCGGGGCAAGGGCTGGGAACAGGTGACCCAGCGCGCCATCGAGGCGCTGGCGGCCCGGGGAGGCCCCCTGGTGGCCATCCTGTGGGGCCGCGACGCGCAGAACCTCGCACCCCTGCTGGGCCCCGTGCCCACCATCGCCAGCCCCCACCCCTCCCCCCTGTCGGCCCGCTCCGGCTTCTTCGGCTCCCGGCCGTATTCCCGGGCCAACGCCCTGCTGGCCAACCAGGGGGCCCCGCCCATCGTCTGGGCCTGAGAGAGGGCCGCCGGCGCCCACATGACAAGATGGAACGGCCATGCCCGATCAAGCGCCCGCGCAGCGCAGCACCGCCTTCTACGTCGTCCTGCTGGGATCGATGACCGCGCTGGGCGCTGTCTCGACCGACATTTACCTGCCCTCCCTGCCCCAGGTCGTCAGCGACCTCAACACCACCTCGTGGGCCGCCCAGTGGACCCTGACGGCGATGCTCATCGGCAACGCCGTCGGCCAACTCGTCATCGGCCCGCTGTCCGACCGCTTCGGCCGGCGCCGACCGGCCCTGATCGGCATCGCCGGCCACGTCGTCATCTCGCTGCTCTGCGCCAGCGCCCCCGGCATCGGCCTGCTGATCGGCGCCCGCGCCCTCCAGGGCTTCGGCAACGCCGCTTCGACGGTCGTCGCCATGGCCGTCATCCGCGACCGCTTCGTCGGTCGCGCCGCCTCCCGGCTGATGTCGCGCCTGCTCCTGGTCATCGGGGTCGCGCCCCTGTTCGCCCCCAGCGTCGGCGGCTTCATCGCCCGCTTCGTGACGTGGCGCGGGGTCTTCGTGGCGCTGGCCCTCGTCGGGGTTCTGCTGTTCGTCGCCGTGGCCATCTGGCTGCCCGAGTCTCTGCCGCCGGCCCGGCGCAGCCACACCCTGGCCGAGACCTGGCGCGGCTACGGCACGCTGGCCAAGGACCGCCATTTCCTCGCCCTGGCCGTCATCCCGGGGCTCAACATGGCGGTGCTGCTGAGCTACGTCGTCGGCTCGCCGTTCGTCTTCCAATCCGGTTTCGGCTTCAGCGGTTTCCAGTTCTCCCTGCTCTTCGCCGCCAATGGCTGCGGGCTCGTGATCGGCGCCCAGGTGGCCGCCGCCCTGGTCAAGCACCACAGCCCGGCCCACATCCTGCGCCTCTCGATCCCGACGATGGCCCTTCTGGCCGGCTGGCTCTTGACGGTCAGCCGGACCGGCTGGGGCGGCCTGCCGCTGCTCATCGGCAGCCTGTTCGCCGTCATCTTCACGATCAATTTCTCGCCGCCCAACGCCTCCGCCCTGGCCATGGCCCGCCACGGCCGGCGGGCCGGCACCGCGGCCGCCTTCATCGGCGCCGTCCAGTTCGGCCTGAGCGGCCTGATCAGCCCGCTCGTCGGCCTGCTCGGCGAGGACGCGCCGGCCATGAGCACGGTCATGTTCGGCGCCGGCTTCTTCGCCCTCGTGACGCTGGCCCTGGGCACGCCGATCTACCGGCGCGGCGGCGCCCAGAAACTGGACACCGCCGGCCTGCGCTAGGAGCGTGGGTCAGAGGTCAGGCCTGGTCCAGGAAGTCCAGCAGGTGACGCCAATGAGCCGTCAGCCGGGCGGTGTCGAGGTCGGCCCCGGCGTGGTCGTGGGCGATCTCGACCATGGTCGAATCGCCGTCCGGCAGGAAGCTGACCGTCACCATGGTCCGGGGGGCGTCCTCGGCCTGCCGCCACGAGAAGCGGACCTCCTGCAACGGATGGAAGGACCGCGTGACGCCGCAGGAGCCGTCGTCGGCCCGCCACGAGTCCCCCTTGTCGCCCAGCCTCGCCCCCGCGCCCAACAAGGCCGCCTGGCCTGCTGGGGTGAGTAGCGCGGACCAGACGGTCTTGACCGGTCGAGACACCACCGTGGAAACCCGGATGGTGTCTGAAGTTTCCTCTTCGATCAGCGACTCCGTCGTCATCGTGAACCTCTCTTCCCGACGGGCCCCGAGGGCCACAAGGGTGGCTGGACGTCCTCGTCCAGATGCGGGACTCACAATAGTCGGGCCCGGAACGCGCCGGAAGGGGTCGGGCGACCGGGACCCTCTGGTGTCTCGCCCACTGGCCACCGTTTCCGTCTCCACCCCCGGGCCACCGCCGGCGTGTCGGCCTCGGGCCACCGCCGGCCTGTCAACTCCAGGGCCACCCCCGGCGTGTCAACCCCAGGGCCACCGGCGGCGTGTCAACCCCAGGGCCACCGGCGGCGTGTCAACCCTGGGCCACCGCGGCGTCTGGCCGGGAGGTCCGGCGGGGTTGGAGGGCTAGGGTGGAATGATGCGACAGGGCCGAACCGCGCCGGCAAGGGCGAGACGGACCTACTGGCGCGTGGCGCTGGCCGGGGCCCTCGCACTCGGCCTGGCCGCCTGCGACCCGGCCGGTCCCGTGGCGTCCCCGTCGCCGCCCAGCAGCGCGCCCTCGGCCTCCGCCCCGCCGCTGACCGAGCCCGGGCGAGCCTCCCGCCTGCTCGACGACCTGATCGCAGCCGCCGGCTCGGCCCACGCCATCAAGATCGAGTTCGGGGCCGGCGAGGCCACGTTGACGGTCGTGATTGGGCAGCAGGCCCAGACCTGGGCCTGGCGCGGCGGCGTGGTCCGACCGGCTGAGACGGACCCGGCCTACGTCGGCCAAGCCATCTTCGACCCCCGGGACTTCGCCCTGGCCGACCTGGGCGACCTCTTCGCCCGGGCGGCGAAGGCCTCGGGCTCGGCCCAGGACCAGCGCCTTCACATCCTGGAGTACTCGAACGGCCGCGTCTTCATGTCGGTCACGACCAACCCGGAATCGCGCCCGGTCTTCTTCCGGCGCGACGGCTCCCTGGTCAACGATCTCGATTTCACGACGGCCGACGGCCTGCGCGAGGGGGTGGCCGACGTCGCCGCCGGCCACCCCCGAGTGTCGGCCGTCGGCTTGGACGGCGCCAGCGGTGGGCTCTACGCGCTCAGCCCGGGCCCGACCGGGGTCGTCCAGACGCTGCGGATGCCCCGGTTGCCCGCCCGCGACTCGGCCGCGACCACTGCCGCCGGGGACTCGGCCCTGTTCGACCCGGCGGTGATCGACCCGACGGCCATCGCCGGGGTCCTCGCCCGCCTGCCCCAGTTGACGGGAGAACCCCACCCGACGGTGACCTGGGTCGTCGAACGGCACGGCTCGGCCCAGCCGGCCCTCTACCTGGTGGCCTCGGGGCGCCGCATCGAGGCCACGCTGGCGGGCACCATCGTGTCGTCGTGACCGCTCCCCGCGCAGCGGGCGCCATAGGGCGACGGCACCCGGCGCGACCGGTTCGCCGGGACCGCTCCCCGCGCAGCGGGCGCCGGGGCGCGTCCACGGGCGCCCCGGCAAGCAGGCGCGCTAGGATAGTAATTCATAGTTTCCGGCGGCTTCTCCGCCCCGACGACGCCAAGGAGGCACCATGGCCAATCCTGTGCTGTCCCAACCCGATGTTTTCGCGCCCGCCCGGACCGCGTCCGGCCCCGGCCAACCTCTCGGCCAGTCCGGCTGGTGGCAGTCCGGCGGCGGCCAGCAGCCGTACGCCCCGTACCCCGGGCCCGACCCGACCGGCGCGCAATTCGGCGGCTGGGGCCACGCCCCCATCAGCGACCCGATGCCTGTTCAGCCCGACCAGGGGCGGATGACCCTGGACGACGTCTTGACCAAGACGGCCCTGACCTTGGGCGCGGTTGTCCTGGTGGCCGTCGCGACCTGGAAGCTGTTGGGCGACAACTGGGCGGCCTTGCTGCCCGCCGCCATGATCTGCGGCCTCGCCGCCTTCATCATCCCCTTGGTCGGTGCCTTCCGGCACAACGTCGGACCGGCCTTCGCCCTCGTCTTCGCCGTCCTCGAGGGAGTTTTCCTCGGGGCCATTTCCGGCATCTTTGAGACCTACTACCCGGGCATTGTCTTCCAAGCCGTCATCGGCACGTTCGTCGCCGCCGGCTGTACTTTGGCCGCCTTCCACTTCGGCAAGTTCCGGCTGACCGGTCGGATGCAGAAGATCCTGTTGGTCTCGGTCTTGGCCTACGCCGGGGTGGTGTTGATCAACTTGATCTTGTCCTTCGCGGGTGTCAACCTCGGCCTCTTCGCCGGCGTCACGGGCCAGGTCGGCGGGCTGGCCTGGCTGTTCGCCGGCCTCGGCGTGGTCTTGGCCGTGTTCTCACTCGTCCAGGACTTCCAGTACATCGAGGAAGGCGTCCGCCAGGGCGCCCCGGCCAAGATGGGGTGGACGGCCGCCTTCGGCCTGTCCGTGACCATGGTCTGGCTCTACATCAACCTGCTGCGCATCCTGTCCTATCTGCGCCGCTGAGGCGTCCCGCGCCGGACTCGCGACCGCCCCCGGCCTGAGACGATCCCCCCTGGTCGGGGGCCGTCTTGGGCCGGGGGCGGTCTGT
>Ga0209629_10000755_pt1 | contig 18705 bp, 6 predicted proteins | sample TergutCu122P5_FD_187286 | JGI IMG/M metagenome (GOLD analysis project Ga0209629, IMG submission 187286) | Cubitermes ugandensis P5 segment gut microbial communities from Kakamega Forest, Kenya - Cu122 P5 (SPAdes) (version 2) | ecosystem: Host-associated > Arthropoda: Insects > Digestive system >...
GGGGGGGGGGGGGGGGGGGGGGGGGGGCTCTCTCTGAAAAGGCTGTTAATGTTTCAACCTTCGTATGAATCATATTTTGAACGTAAATTTTTGCACTCCTTTATCTACAATGTCAGTTCAAGATTAAGCGTTGTTAGGTCCCGCAAATTTAATTCGCACTTGGTCCATAAATGTCTTAAACTGGCCCTGACACAATTCAAAGTGAAGAGTCCTTTTAGGCGCGTTGGCACTCTCAAGGAAAGCTTATTTCTGTTTGACCATGCTGTTCCGTCCGTCCGCCAGCCTGTCTGACCGCACGCACGAGTATAAACAAACTCGGCACCCACAGGATGGATTTTCGTGAGATTTGATACTGGAGACTTTTATTACCATCTGTCGAGAATATCCGAATATGTTAAAATGTGACAAAAATATCGGGCACTTTACAAGAACATGGGCCGGGATAGCGTACTCGGTGTAGGGACTCGCTACGGGCTAGGTGGTCTGGGGGTCAAATTCAGGTGGAGGCGAGATTTTCCGCATCCGTCCAGACGGACCCTGGGACATACCCACCATCCTGTGCAATGGGTACCTGGTCTCTTTTCCAGGAGTAAACGGCCAGGGCATGTCATTGACCACCCACCCCACCTTGCGCCAAGGTTACAGTTTCGTGGCCTGTTCTAGGGTAAACTTTACCATTCTATTAATTTTTTACATTACCTGAAAACGTAAGTACTTTCATATTTTTTACAGTGACCTGCAAGCGTCATACGTAACTGAACAATAAGAAGGGAACTCATTGTTGCGTTTTCATGGCAACAGTTGTTATGTGTACGCGCCACCTCTGATACGCCATAAGTTAGTTACGTTATACCTACATTGCCTATCTTGTTCAATGTTAAATCAGAACACACAGTCACTATTGTCCTGTACAGGGTTAGACATTTTTCGATTCAGCGATTGTTTAACTTTATAATAAGACATTTTACGAACACGTGTTCGTCACATTAATCGCGATAATAATCTTTGCAAAACACTGTATCATCAGTAAATGGACACTGCCTATGCAAAACAGCATTTATTGCGTCAGGGAAACGTTTTCTGCATATCGCAGTAGCTGCAAGTTCCCATTATTTTGTGTGATTTTGAGTTCTAAGACCGGTCTTCTGGGATGTGACGCCGTGTACTTTATTAGATACGCCAGTGTGCGGTTTTAGTGGAAGCACGCCTAACCAAACGACTGTACGGTGATTACATTAGAAGATCCTATTTTTTTTGTTCTTGTTACAACTTTACCTTGCAAGAAGTGATACCACCTACGGGTCAAAGCGTTTCTTTTCGAAGTTTTATATAAACAAACAGATATTTTTATCTTCTTCCAACGTTTTTAGGGATTTTTTCCTTCTAAATTCGTATCTGTCAGCAGAAAGACTGAAACATACGTTTCCTTTGTTTGAATACCACCTATACCTGTATACAGTTCTAATCTTCATGAGATAAATTGTTCATCCTGACACTTGCCTGAATGGACTGAGAAATACAAATTAACTTCCTAGAACAGCCGGTCTGCAGGCGTAAATTTGAATTAGAAACCTCTACAATACGAACCACGAGTGCTAATCAATCAACTACAATGTAAGTTCCGTTCTGAGGTCAAAGACACCCACAAGAAAAAATAGCTATAGCCTGAACCAGGGGTGGCCAACCTTTGTGCGAAGTGGGGAAAGTAGGAAAAACAGGAGTCTCTACGGACAGAACCGAAAGGGCTACCGAAAGTCCACGCCATGAAGGAACGTAGGGGAGGAAGAGGCATAGCTCCAATCATTCTTAAGCTCGGTACTAGATGGAGGTGAGTGGTTAACTTCAAGCCTCGACCGCTTTAACCCCGATGAAAAAAAAACCTGTTACCCGTTGAATAGGAACCATATAGCCGGTCTGGACGGTTTTGTGGAACAGAATCTCTCTCAGCCTCTGCCGGGGTAGTAATTAGATGACTATTAGTTGTATGTCATGTCCAGTTGTAAATAATTGTTTTAGTACACTGTTCGGCAAAAAATATACATAGCGACTGAGAACTATCGTTTGGAAAAGGGCGCCATTATTGACCCCTAACCCCCTCAATTACTGACACCTGAAAACTCACCGGTGTTAGACACAAATTCAGTTCACAGAGCAGATATCTCCACGGGCTTTGCGATCATCAGCGAACAATCAGGAAGTGATTATGCATATTTGTTAAGTACCAACTCGACATTAGCCTGCAAAAACTAAGGATGGCATAGACAGTTTAGTCTCTTTCGGTATTTGAACCGGTACAATCCGCATACAAGCCTGCATTAAACACTTAAAAAAAAAGTGTATGCGTGAACTGTGTGAAAGTACAAGAAAATGAACTTAGAAGAATTTGTTTCACAATCGTGCTTAATTGTAAGGTCGAAGGGCAAAGTGCAAATCCCGTGTAAGTGGCTTAGTGCGGGGAAGAACGGCGTTTTCCATAATGTGATGCTAATCTTACCGCAAGAGTCCTGTCGCTAGGCATTTGCAGTAGTGCCTTTGTGGCTCCTGACCCTTAACTTTATCGCTCTAGACGTCACGAGTGGATATATATATATATATATATATATATATATATATATATATATTGCTCTGACATTTCCTCGATCGAAGCAATTAACATTGCCTGTTTTGATCGTAATTACACTTACGAAATCAATGCACCCGATCATTTGTAGCTGGCAGACGGGGGTTACATCGAATAAAATCAATAGGCCTTGCATATTACAGTGAAGGAAGGTTGTACGTTGTATGCAAACAGTAAATAGTCCCAACATACGATTTTTTTGGTCTTACGGCCAGAATTGCAAATTTCTTCTGTAAGGTATGAATAGCGAATTACTCCGCCTTCTCCTCGAGCACCAATTAAAAAGAGACATAAATAAACGGATCTGTAGCTAAATTAACAATTAATTATACTGATAGACATTCCTACTAATAAAATTAAGTGCGGGAAATTTCTCTGACTAGCTGTGGAACGAGAAGCTTCTCAAGGAGGACTCTGCTCCATGTATTTAGTTCTCCATTGTAATTCTATTGTGCTGTGAAAGAGAAAGAATAGCCAAGTGTTCCGCGAGCACCAAACGTCACAGAACTTCTGATATCCTATCAGAAAATACTGTATTCCGCGGTTCTCCGTTTATGTCGAGTCGCTCCACTGATGGCTAACCAGAACGGTCTCCACGTCCTTAACCCTCTAACAAGACATGCAGTGTACGTATGACGTAACATTCATGGCGCGTTCGCGTAACCATTTTCGCCATGCAAAAGCAAGAAGTAGTAAATACGAGTGTGTGTCTGTTCTTGCCTTAGTTAGCCGGAATGCAAATCGCATCTTTTCTGCGTCGATATGTATTGTCATCTGCGACCTGTCTGGTTCCATCACATTTTTCCACTTTATCTCATAAACGGCACGAATTTCAGACAAAAACTTGATAAACATGAAATGTTTGTTTTGATTTCTACACAACTTTCTTCTGTAACGTTTCTCTTTCTGAGAAGAATTCGGTGAAATATTATCATAAATGTACATAGGGCTTTATGTAAACTACCTGTTATTCTTGTCGTATTTTAATCAAACTTGAATTTTTCTGATGACAGATTTTCGAAAAATCCAGAAATATAAAATTTCATGAAAATCCGTCCAATGGGAGCTGAGTTGTTCCGTGCGGGCTGACAGACTTGACGAAGCTAACAGTCGCTTTTCACAATTTTGGGAACCCGCCTAAATTCTGAATTTAAACTGACTGTTATACACTTACAGTTCCTGAACAAACCGCTCATTAAACACACTACGTCTCGGTTAAAAAAAACCGAGCAATTGATGTTGTACAGGGAAATAATCGCTGTTTGTTCTCAGATACATATAAAACACCTAAATATAGTGTGTGGGCAGGAAGTAGAATTTGTAATGTTAAACCTCGCGCACGTACAGTAACTCTCCTGCTTTAAAGGATTAGTACTGTGGTAAGGGCAAACTTCATCTTCCAGTAATCCATTCTTAAAATGTAAATAATAATATTTATAACTTCATTGTAGCTCTGTTATCTGAATACTTACAATTATTACAATTACTTTTCAGCATGCTATTTCTTACATCTTCGGCGTATTAGAAAGAAGTGTAAAGAATACGCTTACGGAATTCATGTCCGCCCGTCTGTCTCTGCACACGCAGAAATCCAAACCGCCAAACATGTTTCCATGAAATTTGATATTCCGGTGTTTTAAGGAGTTTTGTAGATAAATGTAAATTGTTCTTAAAATTGAACAATACCGACATGCTGTTCACACGAAGAGCTACATGCATATATGTTGTCGTCTCGATATGTGTTTAATGGAGCAAAAAAAATTGGGCCCAAACGTTACAGACAAAACAAACAAACAAACACTTCATGCTTAATACTCAGTATTTCGTAACTGTGACGGACATTAAACAAAGGGAAGTGATCGCACTAGAACGTTGCCCCGTGTGTGCAATGATGGAGCAGCCAATTTAGTTATCTCTGAGTAAGCGTTAACAGCGGCCGCGGTTTCCCTATCCTCTGAATTCCCATACGACCTTGGCCTTGTCAACCGCTGTATTCATGAGCAACCTATCCTCAGCAGTTGGCTACGTAATAGCTGTTGTAAAGCTTACAACGAGCATGCCAAATTCACGATAGTCGACACAATAAGTGCACGAAGATTCCAGACTCACGATAATCGACATAATAAAGTGCACGAACATGCAAAATTTACGATAGTCAATAATGTGCACGAAGATTCCAGAATCACGATAATCGACATAATAAAGTGCACAAAAATGCCAAATTTAGGATAGTCAACACAATCATGTGCACGAAGATTCTAGTATCACGATAAACGGCACAATAAAGTGCACGAAGATTCCAGACTCACGATAATCGACATAATAAAGTGCACGAACATGCCACATTCACGATAGTCGACATAACAAAGTGCACGAAGATTCCAGCAGATGTGTCTGGACGTCATACGTATCTAAACACAAGGTGTGTGTGCAGGTTATACGGAAGGTCAAGCAACAAGTGGGTATCTCAGACCTTTAAATGGTTACGTCTCTCACTACCATGCATGCACGCGCAAAAACGTACTATTTAACAAACGACAAATCCTTACCGGTCTCATTTCATTGCATAATGGGCTACGAAGCTCACAATTATGTGAGCAGTGTTACTAATATACTTCAGAGCACATCTACAGGAATCGAACAAACTGAAAACATGTTATAGACCACAAACCGTACAATTACTAACATACCGCTGTATAAATGTAAAGTACAAAAACCGCATCTAGAAGCATATATTTTCATAGTACAAGAATAAGCAAGTTACTCACCTTAAAAAGTTGGAGAAGGTGACTTCTCTCCCTGCCTAAGTAAGAGTATATTCTTTCAAAATTGCAAATGACACGCCGTACATTTATTTGGTCAAATTACGAGTTGTTCAAACCCAAAAGTATTACGATTTAAAAAAAAAGCACGAGATCCACAAACGCACCAAAAATGCACTTGACTACATAGCAAACGCGGGTGTGTGGCGCATCACGCGGGAGGCTAGGAGCAACTACGCAGCTTTCGACCTCGACAGACCGGCAGCGGTATGTACTAGGCGCTCTGTGAACTCGTTCTTCCTACGTACCGCTCTCCCCACCGCACGTTTACTCATGGTCACAATGTTGGGAGAGGGAAACGAACAAATTGAAGCGATTGTACAAAGAGCGCATGCGCTCTCCTTCAGGAGTTAAAAATTGCGTGGTTCATTGTTGCACGAAATGTATAGGATTTCGTGCTCTTCTTCGTTTTATACAGCATCGTACAAGTCATGAAGGAGCGGAGAATTGCCAGCATCGTACAAGTCATGAAGGAGCGGAGAATTGTCAACAGATTTATACATGAATTGCAACCTCCCAAAGAAATAGGTTTCAATCAAATGGATATTTTCCTTACATGAACATGCTAGACATTCTGAACTGTCACAGGTCAGAGTAGCGTAATGCATGTACATTATTATGGTCCGGTTGTTTTGTGTGTGAGTGGATGTAGAACATTTTACACGTCATTCAGGTGATGTAGGTACTGGTACGTTTGCACACATGGAGGACGCGGGCCTCACAGAAAACACGGCATTTTCTGAACCTAACTCCATGGGGCTGAGTCATTCCTAAGTATGGATTGTAAACATAGTTGGGATCCCAACATGTAGCCAGCATTTGTTAACTTGATTCGCAAATAGACCTTATGAATTGTAAACATAGTTGGGATCGCAACATGTAGCCAGCATCTATTAACTTGATTCACAAATAGGCCCTGTATGAATTGTAAACATAGTTGGAATCCCAAAATGTAGCCAGCATCTATTAACTTGATTCGCAAATAGGCCTGATGATGGTCATGTAAGGACCGAAACATGTAGCCTCACACACAATAAAGCATGATGTGTTTGATGATAAGTATTTTATTATTTTAGTATTGAACTTTAACACATCGGGATGTCTTCAATCAAAAACTTTCCTAAGAAGCTAACCGGCCCTCAACTAGTCAAGAAATTCCCTGCATATTATGTAAGTGAATGTTCATCACTGCATTCACAAGCGCCCACCACCTGGCCCTGTCCCGAACCAGATCCATCAAGTTCATGCTTCCTCCATCCCACTTCTTGAAGATCCATATTAATATTATCCTCCCATGAATGCCAAGGTCTAGCAGTGTATTTCCCTCAGGTATACCCACCAAACCCCTACACATAACTCACCTGTCTGCTGTATGTGCCACCTTCCCCACCAATCCACACTTACAAATCTTATACAATGAAGGAAGTCTTTGAAAACAATATTTACTTAAACTGTTCTTTAATACAGGTTGACCATGAGAAGACTGATGGTTCAGACATTGGGTTGAACTGCACTCCTGAACTTTGAAAACCGAATGGTCCACATCTTCATTTACATGTACAGTCGAAAGTTTCGCTGTATGCACAAATAATGTTTATTTTAAACCACTGTCCTTTAAATGATCTCATAGATACATTCTTGTAAGACGTCTGGTATGAGAAACTCATTCCTTGCCAACTACAGGATCTATTGGGATGATGCTTCAGTTTCTAAGTGAATTATTGACTTTAACTCATTCTTGAAGAACCACAGTCCAGTAATCCCTCAGGTAGACACAGCAAACCAGACAGTAACTTTAGCCAAATGCAAAGGCAATTGGTAAGGGCTTTGTGCATTATAATACAGCATGTTTCAAAAAGAATGACCTGATTTCAAATAATTATATCTAATAATGAAAATGTGTTACAGTTACAAAACAAATTACAAACTATTAAGTAAGACCTCAAGTTTCACTCACCATAATTATAAATGCTCTATGTGCTCTCCACCTGCTGCACGGACATCAACGCGATAGCTGAATTCGTCCCAAACAGGTCTGAGAGTGTCTTTTGTCACAGACTTTACTGCAGCCGTGATTTTGTTTGTGATCTCATCCAAGTCAGCGGGTAATGGTGGACCATAACACCACACGTTCTTTTACATATCCCCATTAGAAAAAGTCACATGGTGTCATGTCTGGGGATCTTGGGGGCCAAGAGTGCAGTGCAAAGTCTTTGGGTCCCGTGCGTCCAATCCATCGATGCCATCTTTCCAATAACTAACAGTAGCGTTTGTTTGGGCGCTAGTAGTGGAACCTAGCGGAAATCATATAAAACTCTAGGCCACGGCCGTTCACGTGGTACAAGTTTCATTCATTTGGGGTTCGTGATTGCAGAAATATAAGGTTTTAAAATTGGGACATTCATTATGAAACACCCTGTACTGTGCCATATTGGCAGCTGACAAACCCTGAAACATGAAAATGCAATTCTGTATACATGAACAGATGAATGACAATAAAATCCAGAAAACAGAAAAACTTGTCCCCATAACTTGATGCTTGCATTTGGCATAACTCATAGGGATGGCATTTTGTACTGTGGAGAATTTGTCTGGCACTGGTCAAGACATGCCAACAACTGACGCATCTCACAATGCACGCCACCAGACATTTTCGTGGTTTCCGCATAATTACCCCCACCACATTATGAACATTTTCTTAGATGCCTTTTGCTTGCCACATTTACTGTCTTTCGCAATCTTAAGTATGGAGTATTAAAAAAAACTACTTGTGTGTGAAATGGAATCTTCCATCTATACATGGAGTGAATCAAAAACACCTGTTGGTTTTCAAAATTAATTAACATATTAAGGCAAGCTGAAAAAATTTTAATAACACTGATAGATACATTCTATGTCCATAAGAATTCATGTTAATCTTTACTATTTGAATATGACACCTTGTAGGTAACCACCATGTCATTCATTACACTCCTGCACTTATGAAGGAAGGAATGTGATGTTATAGCGTTTCCTTACGGATCGCTCAAATTCACTCCTGAATTCACCATTTTAAGTCACAAGTACTGGCATAAGCAAGTGATCAGGCAGTCCAGATGTCCCCAGAACAAGAAATAAGTCTGCCAGCAAACACTGTCCTGAGAGAACTTGTAATGCAAATTTGGGTGTGAGAAGTTGCTCCAAATAATCATTGTGTGTGATGGAAGTGCAGTGTAGCAGGCAGGCTGGTTTTCAAATTTGAAATATGGTAAAGAAATTCTGGCACACCTGGCTCACCTCACCTTGGAGTACTATCATGTATTATATTTGTTATCACCTTTATGCAGGGTATTTACAATTATATACTAGAAACAAACTATGTGTCTAGGGTACATAGTGTTGCAGCTGTTCTGTATTTACAATTTGTGCTATATGTAATGTTGTTTCACATGTGAAATATGTTTTGTACTTTTACCTTACTACTTTCTGAAGTATGTGTGCAGTGTCCAATATGGCTGTTTTTTTGTAATTCTCTAATTTTGTGCTTTCCCAGGGTGTTGCTCTGGTACTGTCTGAGTGGTTTTTAGATGGTCCCGGATGCCCCTTTTATTACTGGTATCACTTCTGCTTTCACATTTCACATGCTCTGAATTTTTATTTTAAGGTATTTATATTTTAGAATCTTATGTGTTGTTGTTATTATTATTATTTACCATTATTTTAAATTTATTCTTGTGTATTAGTTATTAGGTGGTGATATTCTGGTAAGTCCAGATTTCAACGAGAGATCAAAGTGGGATACCCCAGCATGTTATGAATGATGTGCGCATTTGCTCATTAGTGTGATCTTCTGCAACTCTTTGGCCAATGGGTGGCCTGGGAGCAACTGAAGGTTCTGGTCTAATCCCTTCTTAATTGTTCTTAATGCTCCAGTAAGAACTGGTGCAATTTTTGTCCTCACTTTCCACATCCTGCTGACCTTGATCTACAGGTCTTTCTACTTGCTTAGTTTTTCAGTTTCTTTGTGTTAACATTTGAATTATCTTGTATGGCTATATCAATCAGCAGGTAAGTCTTCTCTTTTTTTTTATCATGCAGTGCTGTACCAGGTCAGTTTGCTAGTACTGTTCAACCTGTGATAACCGGTACGTCCCACATAATAGTGGTACCGTTGACATTCAAAGTTCATAGTACCTGTCAGTAACCCAGTTTATATATCGTCCAGTGGATGTAACCAGCAACCTTACTGTGTCTATTAGCGTATTCAAATGGCACAAGTGTTGTGCATCCCTCAACAATAAGTTTTATGTGTTCTGCCTTACAGCACATTCTGCATTTATTATAACTTGGTTGCTTCAAGATGTTCCTCTGATGATAATGCATACTGAGTGCTTGCCCTTGGGCTGCTATTACTAAACTCGCTGTTTCTCCCTACAGCCTGAGCAATATAACCATGCCAGGGATTTTTCTTTACCTACTGATGGTCTTGCAGTGTCATTGTAGAACTGTCCATGCATTGGTTTCCTCTTGAGTTCTTCTATCGTCTCATTTTCAGTGCTGGACTTAAGATGATTCTTGATATCTTGGGCAGCAGTTTTCTGTGTCATATATTTTTGATTTATTAGATTCACTTCTTTCTGCAGAGAGTATTTGGTCATCCTGGCCTCATATTCTTGCAACCATCTGGTAAGCCTGTCTTTGCCTGGCTTAATTAGCAGCATTATATGTGAACTCCAGTTCGACTAATCCATGTCCACCATTTCGTCTTTTGATGTACAGTCCAACATCTGCCTTTGGATGGTGGATTCCTTCAATAGTTAGAAGGTTTTTCATTTTTCACTCTATCTTCTCAACTACTTTTCTTAATCAGTTGACTATTACAAAGGTGTAGACTAGAAATGGTACAGCTAGCATGTTGATACCTGTGATTTTGTTCAAGTTTAACTCTGTCTTGATTAATTGCTGGATCCGATGGTAATATTCCTTCATCAGTTTATCCTTCATCTGGTTGTTGTCAATACCATCACCTTCTTCTATGCCCAGATACTTATAGGGCTCATCCAGGGCCAGGTTGCTTATTGCTGTCCGGTTATTTACACTAATGTTATGGCTTTTAGTTAGACTGCTATGCTTTAAAACTGCTGTGGCACATTTGTCTAGTCCAAACTCCACTCATATGTCATCGCTAAATGTTTTGACAGTGGTCAAATTCTGCTGTGACTTGGAAAATTGCTTCAATCATCCACATAGTATAAATGTCTGATTTTATTTTTTCTTTTGACTTAATACCCTGCTCCCTGTTTATGGAGCATGTTGGTTAGTGCTAAACCCTAGACATTCTGCAACAGCCTTTCTGTTCTTCTGGGAGAATGTTTCTGAGTAAGTGTTTATAGATCCTATTTGCCAACACAGCTATTAGAATCATACATATTGTGGGAAGGCAACCAGTCGGGCAATAGTTGTGTTGGGTTGCTATTATTATTATTATTATTATTATTGGTGGATTTCATATTTTAATGTACAAGTAAACCAAAGTTCTGCCTGTCCTGCAGTTCAGTGTCCTGAGATGTGAGAAAATACGAGCATAACTGTGGCAAGACAGGAATGTATCATTTTAATATTTTCATATGGGGTTTCAAGCACACTATGTATAACATGTGAACACCTTGTATGAAAAATGTGTTGTATTTATATCTCGAAACAAGTTATAGATTAATACATACTATTTAGACACAAAATTAACTTTATGCTGTATTATACTGTAAGAACAAGAACATAAAATTATAGCAATACGATACGAAATTATATCTGGCATTAAAAAAGTGGTTACTGCATGTAAGTATATCAGATTCATAAACTAATATTGAGTCACTTTTAAAATGGGCTGCTACATCAATATTAAAAGATATTCGGTTCATTGCTCCTTAAAGAAAACTGCTTTCTTATAATGTCATGAACCACCAACTGGGGAGTTCATTTTTGTTTTATTAAGATTGAGTGTCATCCACATTAGAGAATTATTCACTGTGTTTCCAAAAAGTCTGCTGGCGTGACCATACCTGCTTTAACAGTTTCATTACAGTACACATGTTTTATTAGTCCTCATTCATGTCTTTCTTGACTGACGGTTGGAATTTTGTGCGGTGATATGTCGTATGTCCGCTGTGACTTTCTTGTTGATATATTATACCCAACCGAATTTGGTGAGTTATGCTTATCACTGCTACGGTCAAATACCTGCGTCATGTTACTGGCACTGCCTGTCTTGTTAACTACTCTTAAACCACTGTATTCCCCCACATTTGTTCTCACTAACACCACTTTTGGTATAACTTTACCATATGAGCTTTCTGCACTGCAGTTCCCTTTCTCCAACACCACTTTCACAGAATCAGGTATGCGATCTTCCTGCTTTCGCTTCGTTACTTTACGATCATCTCCATCCCTCCTAGGGTCCAGGCACCTATCAGATAGGTCATAGATAAAGTCCTCTCTTTCAACTTTTATTCTATTTCGCACTGGCCTTTGTCTTCGTTCAGTTTCAAGTACAGGGCTTATACTATTTCTTTGTTTGTCTTGTCGATTGCTCTTACGTTCACCCATGACACTTGAAGTCTCTTCCATTATCAAACCTGCATCATCTGAAGTCAACACTGGAGATGCTGCTGAACTATTGGAGGTCAGTGGAGATGTAGAATCACAACTAACAGACTCCACTACATCATATGGCTCTGGAGATGATGCTGATCCTTCTGAATGATGTTGTTCACCATTTACCCCCATACTGAGCATGTTATGTGTAGCTTCTAAATCATGACTGACATTACTGCCTGAACCAAAAATAACCTCTAACACCATCTTTCGTAATGCAGTCTGTTCTTGTGCCTGGGTCTCGGACGGATTCTGGACTTGCAGTACATTGTCTTCTGCAGGTGGTGGTGTAGGATCATTCTGCACATTTGTTTCAGATACCACATTTAGCATCTTTGGCTTAAAATCATTTTGTTCAAAATCTGAAAAAGAAAACATGTAATGAAAATGGTTGCTGTTTAACACTTCCCTTAGCATATCATATAATTTATTTTAATTCCATGGATGCTTACAGTACTACTAAATCTGCATGGATATGTAAATAGTCATATTTGCTTAAGAAGTAAAAAGTGAAGTAAGTATAAAAGTGTACAACAATTTTAGTTACTAGGCCTAGTACGATATTTGAGGATTTAACATAAAATAATTTTAATAACAAATAATAATATCAATTAAAAGGATACAGTACTTACTGGACAAAAAACAATTTATTACATCACTGCATAACAGATACAGATTGGTATGTTCATGTAGTTATGTTATATACAAAACAAGCATCTAAAATACAGATTATTAGTTAAAGAAAAAAAGAAACAAAAATGTGTATCTACTTAAATTGCCAAACTTTCATATATTAATTTAGATCATATATAAATAAATTTAACTTTTTTGAAGTTCATAATATTCATCCAAAGAATAAAAGGAATTTTTATATAAATATTTCTGTACCATCAATTTAAATTTCTTGGGATTATCAGACTCTCTTTTAATATAAGGAAGCATATTAAACATCTTAACACCTAAACAGTACACTCCCTTCTGGTATTTAGTCAAATTCACAGAAGGCTGCTGAAAATTAGCATGTTGCCTCATGTCAATGTGATATATCTCAGAAAACAACACACAGTCATGTAAAAATTGTTATCAAGAACAAACAGTTGCACAACAAAACTGTTTTGGTGTTTATAATGAGAATTTTTATTAGACTATATTGTAGAAAATGCTCAGGTGAACATATAGCAGAACTGCTCACTATTTGAAACATGTAACTGTTAACAAAACACTTCAAACTATACACACCATCCAGTTTGTAAAAATGAGTACTACATGCCAAAGTGCTATTAGTTACTGTCCCTTACCTAGTGCTATTGCATTCCTGATGTTCTGCTCATATTGTGTAGTCGTCAGCCTTTTCTTTGAGGGCGTGCTTTCAGGCTCTTCATGCTCCAAACCCTCAGTATTCATGAAGTATCTGTTAAGTCTCACACCTGATGATGATGATGATGATGATGATGCCATGTACTTTCTTCTTTCTTCTTCTTGCAAAATAGCTGCTGAGTCATTGACAACAGGCTCACTTACATTTCCACTTTTCACCTTAACTGTTGTCACACAACTCTTTGGGTCTCCCACTGTAATCATGGGGCCTTGTTTAACAGGAATATGCATTACAGCATTTTCTGCCCTTTCTTCTTCCACAGCATATTTATATAAATCCTCTTCAACACCTTTAAGTTTTATCATTGAACTTTGAATATTATTTGGAACAGCTTCAATGCTGGTGGCATGGTCAGAAGTATCAGTAATTACAGTTTTGCTCTCATCATATTCTTCCAATGACCAATCACAAATTTTGTTACAATTTGTGTCATTTACTGTGATTTCTACATCTTCTAATGCAGGACTATATTTGCTATTCACGTTTATATTAGTGTCCTGTACCATATGTTGTCCGTTTTCATTATTCTGACTTCTGCCTGGTTCTTCTGTAGGCTCATACTTGCTTAAAGCATTTTCTGAGTCATTGATCTGAGTTTCAATATATTCCACCATGGTCTGTGCCTTGTCATGTTCTGCCTTTCCTAGGTGCATTTTAATAACATGTGTAACACAGTCATATTTAGAAAAACACTTAAATTTACATTCAGTGCACCGGTAACGATTCCAGCCTATGTGCACAGCAACATGCCTCCGAAGATTTGTCAGTTTATTAAACTTCTTCTGACATGGTAAACACTGCAAACGCCGTACGTTAATCATGCTTTGCATTCTATTCTCCATTATTGGAGAAAACTGGTCCTCCTTCTTGGTGTTGGCAACAGGAACAGATTCATTCCCTTTCTCATCTAGTGTGTTCATCCTCTCATCTTGTAGCTCATTAACTTCACCCTCACTGGCATAGCCTGCAGAGTCCTGTCCTAGTCCTCTGTCACATACTTGACTTACAGAGGTACTCTGTTTGTCAATAAACCTCAAGAAATTTGTTGTGTTCTTCTTGTCAGTAACATCTGTATTCTCTTCACTTTGGTTACTGTTACTATGAAAATCAGTATCTTGCCATGAATGTGTGGAAGACTCATCATCTTTTATGTTTCTCACTGCTGGAACAATATCAATAAGAGAGGCATCTATGGTTTGTTCCTCCCTTTTTGTGGTCTCTTTTTCAATAGTTTCTGTAAAACTACACACATTTATTCCAATACTTCCATCGAGCTCACCATATGACAGGTGAGGGTCCTTCTCAGAGAAACATGTAGGAGGTTCTGTTGGCTGATACAACCCACCATGATCTTCACAGTCTTCATTAGAAATATTACTGACTTCATCATGGTCATCTCCTTCTTCTGTATCATCATAAGACAGGGCATTTTCATTTGTTTCTGAATTATCGTCCTGTTGCTGAGATGAGGGGCCCCCTACTCCCAAAACAGAACTCAAGATTCCAGCCCCTGTCCCTGTCTTACAATAGTCCCTCCTGATCTGAATTTCAATTCTTTTCTCAGGAATGTCTTTCTTTATGGTGTCAGACCAACTGCCACTGCAGTGCCGAGTTCGGTGGTATGAAGCACTGGGAGCTGTGGCAAGCAGCTGGTTTGAAATGTCAAGAGACACAGGAGAAGAAGGAGTTGTTACACTCTTTGTGCCACTTGTAGTTGACTGCATACTTTCTGACAGTCCTGATAAAAGTGTCAACCTACTTGTGTTAGTTTCAACACATGTAATGTCATTCTTGGTAGTTTCTGTACGTGGCAGATGCTGTCGATCTGTTGATACTGGCAACACTTTTGTGCTGGTAATTCGGTTGCTAGTGGTGGTTGATGTGGAGGTGGATGTGCGACATGCTTTGATGTTGTTCTGTACAGCAATTCGTTTCTGGCAGATCTGAGAATGTGAATTGAGTGCTGCACGCCTCTCAAACCGGCGTCCACACCCTCCACACATTTGCAATTCAAGATCGTCCTCAAAATTATTCATCCAGGCCTACAAAAAACAAAATGATGGGCATGTTACTTACAGGAATGGAATTTCAACACTATTTCCTCAGGTATTACTTCCTGGGCATTGTGTGAAAACATATGTGTAGCTTTGGCTTATAGAGTTTAGTCACCTTGTGATGAGGTAGCCCCAATAATGACAATAACATGGCATGCCACCACTGTGTGGCATGTGGAACAGCTTCAACATGATATCACTAGACAACAAGAATAATCCAGTATCTGGTGTGAATGACAAGGACAGATATAGCTGCACATCAATGTGTTATGATGATTGCTGCAGATTTTATTTTTAATGTCCTTGCAACATTCTTATAATGATCCTGAACATCCAAAACATCTCTCTGCAACATCTTGATAATGAACCGCACGTCCAGCACATATCTCCCTGACATTCTGATAACAAACCTGCACATCCAATTCATATCTCTGCAACATCCATTACATACCTCTGCGACATTCTGATAATGAACCACACATCCAATCATCCAATACACATACCCCCTTTATGAAACTAGTCCTCCTTATTCTCCACCAAATTTCTTAACCTCATTATTTTTCCATACACTCCTTTCATCCCTAATTCACTACCTTAATGATCAAACATTTCCGAAGTTATGGCAGTTAAACATCCTCAAGGGAAAATAAGGAGATTAATCACAGAATAAAACTGAAAAACATACAACAGTCATGTGACATTGTTGCATTGTTTTCAAGTGCCTTATACAATGATCTTAACAAAAACTGCATATTTTTCACAAATTTGTGTCTGTACACTACTACAATTCCAACAGCAAATCAAACCAGTGCTACCTACACCTTGAAAATTTGCAGTAACTTTTTTCTTGCCCTGGCTGATGCCAAGGCACAAAAAGTAGGATTGTGGCATGACCTCCAAAGGTGTGATATTCAGGACACAGTTTCACTGAAACTGAGTAGTTGCACTGAAAGGTATTAGGGATGCTTAAACACAGATATGATACTATAAACTTTCCTCTTTGTATAGAATATTCTATCCCATCAATTTTATATGGTTCTGAAATCTGGACATTAAGTAGACGGATACAGGCAGATTAAAGACAGCAGGATAGGGCTGGTGTGAGAATGGAGTTCCAAAGTGTCGATGTTGAGGATTTAGTCTTCTGGGTTGTTACACACTGGGTAGCAGGGTTAGTGATTCCCATTATTTCAATGTAATGTACAGTCTTCAAGGGTCAAAGGGCCCTGTAAAAATTCTTCTAGGACTCCTTGACCTTCCTTCAAAACACCAGAAACAAATAATCCTGCAACTCAGGGTAACAACCCAGAAGACCTGAATCTTCAGGACGCTGTTCATTAAACCACACAAAAATCCTAATATTTTAGATGGACGCAACATGGCAACAAATATGGGGGAATTAATGCAGTATAAACCAAACTGGTCCGATTATGATCCTGTAAAATTTGTGAGAGTGGTTTGTTGATTCACTTTCAGCATATTACACTGTAAACTGTCCACAGTCTGAAGCAGGCATGCTCAACCCTTAATGTGTTGCAGGCAAATATGGCAACATTTGGCCTGTGCGCGTGCAACATGTAACTGAATACACAGAATAAAGACTTAAGTAGTACACAAATAATTATATTTACAGTTTTACCGGTGTTTTTCTATATATCATTTGTAATAAAAATAAAAATAATTGAGATCAGGAAAATTTTATACAAAAATGTGATTCAAAACTGTGGCTAGGTTGTCCTATTCTTAGCACATTTTTGCAAAAAGAATTAGTAAGGTAATTTATGTCTCCATAAATAAACAGCTCACAGGTTTTCAAAACTGCTCCAGTGTTGTATCTCAGCTTTGATGGGTAAAGGGTTTTCTCATTTTGAATGTCTTCACGTGCAAAATAACACTGTCAAGGGCAATGTTGTGACAGCAAGCTGCAGGTTGAGCAGCCACAGACTTAATACACACAATGTTCTGGAAACTGACTCTGCTTCTGTCATCAGTTAAAAGTAATATCATAAAATGAACACTGTTAGGTCTATTAGAGTCAAACGTAATAATGGTATCCATCCCGATGTGTTTAAAGATAAGATACAAGGATTACATCAGTCAAACACATCCTATTTATTTTAGCTTTTAAGTTTACTTGGGTGACATGTTTCGACCTCGTCTAGGTCATCATCAGGCCCTAATTTAAAAATACAGGTCTTACATAATCAACTTATAAAATGCAAGTTGGGATCCCAGTTGCTTACAATGTATGTGAAGTAAAACTTGATAAAATAAACCATTGGATATGTGTACACAGAGAAGTATATTAAAATACAAGCCACCACGCTAACACGATAACCCATCTTGATCTTGGAAAATTTCTGCTCAACAAGTCTACCACCACAGAAACATCGAGCCAAATAAGGCAATACTGCTTCTAGAACACAAATAACTGCTACGTCAGTTCGAAGTCCAACAGTTTAGCCTTAGTGCCTGTAACATACCTATTTGTCTTTTTATAATGGCCATATACTGTCGCTTGATTCAGTGTTTTTGCACACCCGATAACTAATCCTACTTTTAGCTTGTATTTTAATATACTTCTCTGTGTACACATATCCAATGGTTTATTCTATCAAGTTTTGCTTCACATACATTGTAAGCAACTGGGATCCCAACTTGCATTTCATGAGTTGATTATGTAAGACCTGTATTTTTAAATTAGGGCCTGATGATGACCTAGACGAGGTCGAAACATGTCGCCCAAGTAAACTTAACAGCTAAAATAAATAGGATGTGTTTGACTGATGTAATCCTTGTATCTATTAGAGTCAGCTCATCTCTGTTTGCACAGGCAGAGATGTGATTAAGATGTTCCTGCATTCAGAGGCCTTCCAGATAAAAGTGAAATAAAATACTGAGTTCCATGCACTGATTAAAGAATCGTGCATACAAAATTATTACAGTAAAATGTCGCTGTAACGAACGCCAGTATAACGAAATGTTCAGAATTGCGAAATTATATTTAGGTCCCTGCCCTTTTCCCTATTTATTGTGTGTTAAAACATTTCATTTTAACGAATTTAGAACTTTCAGTATAACGAATTAAAATTTCGCCTTTTTGCCTATATTTAACCTTATTTTTTTGAAATATAATTGCAATTCATCCTGTTTTATAATATAAATATTTTTACATTATTTTATTATTCAGACGATATGGTA
>Ga0209629_10000756_pt1 | contig 18703 bp, 10 predicted proteins | sample TergutCu122P5_FD_187286 | JGI IMG/M metagenome (GOLD analysis project Ga0209629, IMG submission 187286) | Cubitermes ugandensis P5 segment gut microbial communities from Kakamega Forest, Kenya - Cu122 P5 (SPAdes) (version 2) | ecosystem: Host-associated > Arthropoda: Insects > Digestive system...
ATCTCTCTCTCTCTCTCTCTCTCACACACACAAACGCACGCACGCACGCACGCACAGAGGTTAGAATGAAAATAATTCCGAATGTTAATATAGGTGCTACATAGGTATATAAGGCTGTGGCCTCTTGGAATTTAATAGCGCGGTGTGTATTGGTATAATATGGGCACCAGCAACAGTTCTTTGTACCATCATTATACGCTTGAATTTTGTTATAATATTTATTTATGTTCAACTTTTTCCTGCATGTTTCGGTCGCAAGAATAATATTATGGGGAACCTCTCAGCAACTACAAATGTAAACCCAGCGAAGGTTTTGCAGTATAATCATTGCAAAATTAACACTTTCGTGTATGATAAAATGTGAATACTTCTGTGATAAAATCTGTATTGAAAACTTAAAGAGAAATTGAATGTGATAAAGCGTTGTAATATAACGTTTGTCAGTGCTGTAATTGTGTGGGTAATATCGGCTATAGTTTTGTCTCATCGGATATTGTCTTGGATATAATCCAATATTTCTTACTAATTGGAGAAATTACAGCATATGCTTTATGATACAAAAAACGAAAAAACTAAAGTAATTTAAGTTTTTAGGATTCAAGTGAAATGAACACTTATATGGTAAAATAATTTGTGTCTACTGTGACATTGTAGTGAATAGGAATACGAATATGCACAGTAGTTCACGATATGAAAATGAGCTGCAAGTGGGCACTAGGGTTAACTCGTCTACTCTGAGCATGATGGAGGCAGCACATTCCTCGCAAATATGGGCGCTTATCTATAGAATTATATGGCGCCATTTTGGATCTTCAGATTCGGGTCTTATTTCTGAGTCCTGTATATGTAGACTCTGAGGTGTCCCGAGGGAGGTCCCAGTGGTCATTTTGTGAGGCCGACAGCTCAGTGTTAAGAACTGGTACAGCAGCCCACCTCCGGTCAGATGGAGGTGACTGGTCAGCTTCACGAATATACCGTTTGTTCCCGGGGATGGGACTTATGTCTGCCTCCAGAACCAGTTTGGACGCAATAGAGAAGAGACAGTTTTTGTCTGTGTCGGGAATTGAATCCCGATTTCACGGTATTTCAGTCCGTGTCTTGATCACTAACAAGTACACAAAAAGCGTTCTACAAACATCACCCAATTGACAAACTGTTACAGTGTGGACACTCCTGCCGTGTTCAAGTGATGGTGGTGGTGGTAGTGTTGGTACTGTTGGTATTGATGGTGGAGGTGGTGATGTTAGTGGTGGTAGTGTTGGACGCTTTAACAGTAGACGTGGAAAAGTGGAACTAGAAGGGTTCGAAACACTAGGATATATAATAGTCAGTGAATGAAATTGATACCTACAAATATCCTGGTATACTACAGTCTAGAAAAATTCACCACACTAAGATTAAGAAGCAACTAACTGAACTGACCAGTAGATATTAAAAACTCATTTAATTAACAAGAACCTTACGAAGGCAATCAGTACTTGTGTTATGCCATCAAAATCTACTCGTATGGAATTACATTATGGTCTCAGACCTCAGAGTGTAGAACGAATTATGAGAACTAAAATGATAAAAACCCTGGTTTTGGAAGGCTTCTACTACCGAAAAACGAGAGCGGTGTGGGAATTACTGATATGCACAACCTCCACAGTAAAGGTAAAGGTAATGCAATCCCTGTTCCGTCCCTGAGGGCTCCACGAGGTTGAGACTTCCAGAATTTCTAGCCAGTCGGCACACGAAGGTGGTAAGTTTGTCACCCCTGCTGACCGGCCACCTTTACCCCCAGGATGTATTCCTTTTACGCTAGTCTGTTAGAGGCAGAGTCGACCCCAGGGCCATAGTACGGCCGAAAGGATTATGTCGATGAAAAATTCGAACCCGCGACCTTCCGGCTTGTAACGCAGTACCTTAACCAACTGCGCTACCACGTGCCCCCAACCTCCACAGTAGCCAAGCTAAATCATTAAGAACTTACATTAAAAAAAACCCCCAATTACATCGAATTGCAGTTGAACTCGGCCATGAGGACCCCGTTGTGTGCGACACCTTGGCTGTGGCGTTGTACATTTTGTAATACCGACTAATTATCCAAAAGGTACGTGTTTTTCTGCCTTGCGTAGTACGACATACATGAGAGCACCTATCTTGGATACGACATTGCCAGCCATCATATCCAGTGTACGAGGGGGTGCTGATAAGTCCTTAGCCCGACCAGGAAGGAAACAAGCTACAGCGACCAAACTCGGGATTTTTTCAACATACTCCCCACGAAGCTCAATACACTTCGTAGACCGTTGCTGTAACTTTTGCAAGCCACTCAAAAAAAATTCAGAAGGTTGTCCGTCCTACCAGGTCTCCGCAGCAGCAATGACCTCCGCGTCGGACGAAAAATGGCGACTTTTCAATGGTTTTTTCAGTCCAGGGAACAGGTTGTAGTCTGACGGGGCCAGATCCGGAGAATAGGGCGGGTGATCAAGACACTTGAAGCCCAGGTAGGCCAGTTTCTTCTGGGTTGTAGGTGCCCGGTGAGCCGGACCCCCTTGGTGACCTTTCCGCGGCGTTTTTCCTTCAAAATGTCCTTCATTTGCACCAGCAGAGATGAGTAATACTCCGCGTTGATAGTTCGGCCCTTTAGAAGATAATAAATGAAGAGGATGCCATCTTGATCCCAAAAATTCGAGGCGAGAACTATTCCAGCGGATTTTTGCACTCGAAATTTTTTGGGGCGGGGTGAGCCGCTGTGCCGCTACTCCATTTATTGTTACTTTGTCTCCGGGTCATAGTGCTATAACCAGGCTTCGTCCATGGTAACCAATCACGCCAGGAAATCATTTGGATCGCGCCGAAAAAAAATCCAAATTTTTCTCAGACGACTGGCACCGTTGACGTTTTTAATCCGCGTTCAGGCATTTCGGGACCCACTTCGCGGAGAGCTTCCGCATGTCCAAATTTTCATGAATGATGGACCCAACCCGCTCACGTGAGATGTCCAGTTTCTCAGCTATTGATTTAACCGAAATCCGGCAGTCTTCCAAGATTAGCTCGTGAATTTGATTAATAATCTCGGGGGTGGTCACTGTTTTGGTTCGTCCAGGACGAGGCGCATCACAGGTGGAAAAATCACCACGTTTAAACTGGGCCACCCAGTTTTTGACGCTGCCATACGATGGTGCATGTTCCTCTAATGTTTCTCCCAGAATGGGGTGAATTTCCTTCAGCGCCTCGCCTTGGAGAAAAAGAAACACTTGATAACATCTCGCGTCTCGATGTTGTTGAAATCGCGCGCGTAACCTTACATGCTTCCTTTCAGCCTCTGTAACAAGAAAAGACTTGCGATTTGGCACATGAACAGACCCCTTTTTTCAACGACATTTTTGATTCCATCCTACGACATCGGGAAGTAGGTCGGGCTAAGGACTTATCAGCACCCCCTCGTAATTTTGCAAGAAGTAGATTATTTTGAGAAGTCTGCCATTTCCACGTCCTCGCTTTCAGATAGCTACATAAATTCCAGACCTGGAAAATTACAATATTAACGGTAATTCACTTTGTGAGTAAAGTTGCCCTCTATTTTCCTACTACTGCGGTTAACACGAGACTGGTAACATAATAACAGGGATAGTGCCATGAATAAAAGGATGGTTTTGAGCGTCGAAGGAAAGGCTACAGTGATGCAACAAATCGAAAGTGGGAAAACAAAGCTGACGTGTTTTGGGAATTTGGTCTCGTAAATTCTGCGATCCAAACGATTTGGAAAACAGAACCAAAAGAGAAGTGACAGTGTTCCTTTTAGTGGTTCTCTCTTCATGACAACTTTTGCTGTTCGTAAATTTTAATGTTAAGTTAATATTTTTATTAACACAAACCTGTATGGAACTTGACAATTGTAGAAGAATAATTTTTATTATCTTGCAATTGTAATTGTAATTTAAATTTGAAATAAATCGTACCGTTAACATTAAGTAATATGCCTGCGGCCCCGTATTTTGTCTTGAAATATTTTTCCTTCACTTTTACCACACACCTCGCTTAGAGAGAGACCCGTTTATAACGACACAATTTATTCGGGCCCTGCGATGACGTCACCGAGTTCGACTGTGTAGGGGAAACGTTAATTACATTTGTGTTAACTTCCATGATCCTCTACCACAAACAAAATGAAAAATCAGAACGACGCAAGAAAGAATAACAGTGTGAAAGAGCAAAACCCTGCACGGAATACACGCGTATGACCTTGCAACACAGGATGTCGATAAATTAGAATCGAACGCATGGCTAACGACTGGCATACTCTTCCCAGAACTGGATTAATGATAGCCTTCCAGAATCAGGTCATTAGTACCAGTAATTATAAGAAGCATATTTTGAATGATCCGAACACTACCAAGGATATTAGCAAAATTGCCCAGAGAAATACGTGGGTAGAAACCATTTAACATGCAACCGGTGTATGTCGTGTACTGGCTCAAGGCCATTGCACCATCTTCACAATAAAGTAGCCAACACTTTCCCTCAAATTTGGCTATCAAATGCGGACTGTCAAAGGGACCATCAATGCCGTGTTATAAATATGAGCCACAGTCCGTATTCGAGAACTCCCACTGTAAACTGTACTCTGACATCTTTAAATCGTTCATTCCATGCATTATGACACATTCAAACTTTGATAACACCAACAAATGCGCAGTTCCATAATCTTTGTATTTTTCAATTACTTAGCTCCTACATGTTTCGGCATTGTTGCCATCTTCAGGGAGCTTACATCATAATATCTTTAAAACGTACAACAATAAACATTTTACAGTACCTGTACATTTGTTGTGATATCAGTAGTGCAGAATTTGATTACAATTATTATATATATAATATTGTTAATACGGCGATAATTGTTTGTTGCTATGATCGAAAGATGTACAAGTCTCCGTCACAATTAGTTTTTGTTGCAGACATATATGCTTGATCCAAATTGGATTCCATTCCTATATGTTGTGTTGGCGAACTATCCATAGCAATATACCGGGCACAGTTTTACTTGACAAGACCATCGATTAGATTAGATTAGATTAGATTAGTGATTGGTTTAGAGTCCTTTCGGTCCCGTTGCACCTAGGTCTTTAGACGGGCCATTTGTGACCCATAATCTGATGCAGGTTATGGTTGCCCAGTTTCTTTACTGAAGTTTCAGATTGCCCACAGATTTAGACTCTTAACTTCCTCTGGGTCCAAGAAAGGAACCCAAATATGCATGTCTGAGTGAAGCCAGAGTTTCGCAGTCACACAAAATGTGGGCTTAGGTTTCTTCCTCTGCTCCACACTTACTACATAAGGGGCTATTGGTCAGCCCCATTAAGTAAAGATGTTTTCCAAGGGTGTTATTTCCAGTAGGAAGGCCAGTAACAACCATTGATTGTAGGACAGAAGCCTGGTCTTTGCAGTTGGACTAGGGCCCGAAATCAATTACGAGCCTGTCCCTGGGGAGACCCTCAATGCCGGTTCAGGTCTAACAAACTTTTTAACAGTGTCGTCTCTTGGGAGCTTGTCGGCAGTTTTATTTCCTTGTACCCCAGAATGTCCAGGGACCCAAAACAGCCCCGCAGTATGCCGGGTGGAAATGTCATTCATCGCCTTTTGGCACTGTTGTACCTATGGAGACGTTTTGGCAGCCTGAAGAGCTTTCAGAATCGCCTGATTGTCAGAACGAATACTAACTTATTTCTCTGACCTTGACGAAACCATCAGAGAAGCATACTTACTAGATGTAGCTGTTCCCAAAAGTCACGACCTTCACAGAACAATTACAGAGAAGCCCCAGCAGTATACAGACTTGAGAGAAGAGATTATAAGAATATGACAACTGGTAACAGCCTGCTTAATACCGCTAGTATTCTCCACAATGGGTAGTATTCCAAACAAATTACGCGAAAGTTTAAAACTGCTTAATTTCCGCCCTGCTGTATGTATTCCAATTTAGACAGCCGTAATACTTAATACATGCTGTGCAGTCAGAATGTTTTTGGCAGAACAGTGAATAAGAAGTGTTCTGTCAGTGGGACACGTACGGTTTTGAGAACAAACTAAACTGCTGTGAGGTAAGGAATGTGGATGATGGTTGTGGTGGTGGTGGTGGTGGTGATGATAATGATAATGATGATGATAATAATGATGATGATGATAATGATAATAATAATAATAATAATAATAATAATAATACAGGTCACTAGTTTATTTGGCCGGATTTACTAAGACTTATTCCGGTTGTGTGACTGATAGAGCAACAGAATTGGAACTGGTTGTGAAAGGTAGGAGAGGAAAGATGTTATGCAGTGTAGTACAAGTTTTGGTGCAGGATTATGTAGAGGAAAGGAATAATCGGTTTTAAAAAACTCTTGTGATTGGCAGGGGAAGCTGGCAGTAAGCATAAGAGAAGAATTAGATAACATTAGATCAGGACATGCGTGGCAGTCTATGCAGGAGAGTGATGTAAGGTCAGGCTTGTGCCAAATTATTAAAATTGAATGGAGCGATATTCAGAGACAGGCAAATGTGGCAAGTCTGAGGGAAGGAGATCTGTAGTTTCGTTCTGGAGGAAAAAGAAAAGAAATAGTGTGTATCAGTTTGCCATATGAAGGCGAGGAATGGAAGAGCATGGCTTAGATTGGATATTTCGAGACTGAGGAGGGAAAAGAAAGTGGAAGACGTTCCCTTTGTGTACGGAAACGCAAAAATTGAGAGAAATATTTTTTTAATAGTCATTGGTTAAATATAAATACGGAAGCCGCGTACTGGAAATTAGTTGTTTGTACCAAGACCATAGAATTTAAGTATTCATGCAGATATTTGTGTGAGATAAAATGTAAATGGGGAAACCGAACGAAGAAAAAAGCACAAATAGTTGAAGAGGAGGACAAAAAATTACTTTAAATATGGGTGGATAGGTTTTATTTTAAAAAAAAACATGTACTGCATTCACATCGCTTGGCAGTATGTGCTGGAGACTTCACAGATAAATGTTGTTGTATTTTATGAGATCAGACAAATTATAGTGTCGAAGGGTAAGTAGTTACCGATGTTTGGGATAGGCGTCCTGCTTACATCTTCACAGTCCATCGGTCAAAGAGACTTCTTGGACTAAAAGATAACTCTTTACCTGTCGACACATTGTAGCATCACGTTAGACTTGAATCTTCATCAGCGCCACCGTGAAAACTTCACTTTCGCTACAAAGATGATTTTTTACAGTGATAATGCAGAAATTTTAATACCTGTGACTAATGTTGTTAATAGGAGGATTTTGGTTGAGTTGTCGAGCATTGTGTGTGAGTGCGAATGGGAGGGTACCGGCCTTTGATTTTCCCTGAACGTGTCTGTACTTCGTAATATACTTGGGCGTAGAGTACGATCGCAGTGGCATTATGGTCGCAAATGTATGGAAATGATGCAGTTGTTACAGTGAATGTTCCATATTGATAACAGCGAATAAAAAGATTGTTGATTTTACCGCATTTTATGCAGCATGCATTGTTGATTTTACCGCATTTTATGCAGCATGCTGTTCCTCGTGTGGCGTTTCATTCTGCTAACACAGATCTTGAAGTGGATGAAATATAAAAGCGGTCATGGAGCCTCTTTATACGAACTGTGACTCCTTCAAGGTTTGTGGTTTCATAGGAATGTCAATGAATCCATAATCAAACACAAGTTCGGAAACATAGGCGTAGCATAACAATTCAGATGCGTTCGCTCCGTTCTGCTTATGTAATTGTCTCAGAAAATCGAAAGACAAAAAAGTGTTCTGGTTTAAAAGTGACCTTTATGTGATCTGCAGTTATGTTCCAGGTATTTTCCACCCAATGAGTTATGTAGCGAGATGCGTGCAGAATCGCGCTTACTTCATATTATTGTTTTATTTTAATCAGAACTGTAATGTGTCGTCAGTTTTTGCTAATACGTTCCGGCAGTTGCGTGGAAATATGTTCAGTGTTCTTGAGTTATATGCGGATAAACCGACAGACAAGCATGGCTAAGCTAATAGACGCATTTTTTAACGTTTCATTGTGAACGTGTTAAAGTTCTGTACATTTAATTTCCATCACATTTCACAAACGTAATCACTTCTTAACCATATGCATAGGTCTGTTAGTAACGGAATGACGTCGTGTAATTGTCCATCCAGGTACGATGGGTTGCATTTCAGGGGTTTCGAAAAGAAAACACATTTCTGTTGCTAGTCATTGTTTCGAAGGATTGTTCGAAAAGTTCCTGTGAATGAAAATGTGTAGTATTTGTTCCGTTACGTTCTTTTTCTTCTGTTTCAAGTAGGGGATGTGCCTTGTACTACTTCTGCAGTGTATGCTGTTGTGTCTCTTTACAATCTGATTGGTCCAATAGGTTGCCACCACCATCCCTGTAAGATATATATTACGTTATGTCATATGGGGAAAAGTGCTCCGAATTTGGAACGTCCGAATTACGTTTGTAGGTCTAATTTTTGGAGCCATGTCGTTTGGAAGCAACGGGGCGACTGTACGGTTTTCCTGTGGTGATGCGGTTTCAAACGGATCAGTACGTATATCATGAAGTTGTCTCTGATGGAATCTTCCATGTCGCATCATGACTTTCCTTGCTGGTCTTCTACACGAATACATCACATATCAGGGCACAGATGGGCTCCTTGACTATCTGTCGTGTCTATCCGTCCGTCTTTTAGGCGAAAGTGACTATGTGACTCAGCGCTTTGCAGACGTACGTTGCTGGAGGCGGTAATCACGGTTTTATTGACCTAGAGTCTGAATAAGTTACTGCTGGAAACCTGTTATGCGACCCAGTCTGTTGTCCGGTAAGTATCTGAGATTTTCTCCGCAAGTGTAAAGCGGAATCGGTCGGAGCTTTAAGCTCGCACTTTATCAACATAAATAGTTGTGAGTCTAAGATTATGTTGCGATACATCCTCTTCGCCGTGTTACTAAAGTATAGGAGCAGCATGACCTCTTACTCTAGCTCCTTTTTCAACCTGCCGGTTGTTATTAAGATAAATCTGGGCAAATGAGTCGGCTGGGGACAAAAGCTTTGGGTACAAAGTTTGGTCGAAAAATCTGAAGAAATTGGACGAGATGGTAGATCTGCGCGTCAATAGAAAGATTGTGAGAAAGAATTGCTTAATTGGAGGTTAAAACCCGTATCTTACCAGTGTTACTTGTATCAAATGAGCTGTAAAGTTATGAAATTGACCACAGATATAGTTGAAGATTCCCCTTTATATGCAGACATTTTTACGATGATTTACTTGTGAACATATTTTGAGTATTATTCCCCCCCCCAAAGAGACAACTTTGGCTTTTCATGAAGGACCCTCCTTCATTGAGTTAGGCAGTAAGTAAAAGGCAACGTAGTCTCTGTTCGCGCCATAAAGGCATAGAGGGGGAGTAGAGGTATAGCTCCACCCATTCTTAACCTCGGCACTAGATGGAGGTCAGTGGCCAACATCACACCCAGGCCGCTTAACACCGGAAAAGAACCGCTGTGCCTATTGACTAGGAGGCTGGGTGGGGCTCCGTACCTAATCTGGACGTTTTGGTGAAGAGAAAATCCCATTTCCTGACCGGAATTCGAACCTCGGACTGTTGTGCATCCCGCAGCTTAGTCCTTATACCGACCATGCCTTCGCGGCTGCATTTAGCTGATTATTTTCCATTTCGTTCTCGTATCCTGAGAGTAAAGCAGCCAGTGCGTGCACTTTACTTTTCAGACACCGAATGCCGCCGTTAAGATTGTGAGGATCTCCGTGGGGAAGCACACATGTGCTGTTTCCGATTTAATAGTGCAGCATTACGAAGATAATATTTTGGCGTATTTCCTCTTGATAATCATGCCAGTATTATGATATTACAAGAAATATAAATTGTATTTGGTTGGAAGACCTTTTGGATAGCGGCCATTTTTGGACCGAGGAGATGGGAGGTGTAACAAAGGACTGTTTAATGAAACGGGTTGTGAATGTGTAAATATGACTGAAATGTGCGTTTTTATGATCACAGTGATGCAACTTTGACATCCATAGCAACATGCAGACTTCTACTTGTGACTTTTAAATAGACGAGACTGGAGACCGTCCGTCCATCAATATGTATAAAAAGAACCGGCGGTGGTAGTGGTGGCGGCGGTGATGGTGGTACATGATAAGCTATGGGCATATGAAGCTGACCTGCCAGTGTATGAACGTCGTGCAAAGAACATGTAAAAAACACGTTTCTTGTCAGGCCTTGCACGATGCAGACGCATTTCATATTCAGGGGTTTGCTACAAAACCGTATCTTATCGCTATGTTGATAATATTGTTGTCGACTTGTATATACATGCGGGTTAATAAACCGCACGCCATATTTTTATATCATTCGAAATGTGTGAATCCTTGAGGCTAATTGGCACATACAGGACTGGGCTGTTACCATGGTCCGACCTTGCTGTGTTGCTGGCATTCACACGTCATTGTGCCACTTGGGCAGAGTCCTTCTTGAGACGTTAATAGACAAAATTACAGGCAGGTAGGTTTTGAGACATTCTGGGTCTTAAACTACGAGTATATTGGGTTGGAGTTTGATTTTCAATACCGGCAGTTTATAGTGAATTTCCAGCACGCGGTAGGACTCTTTATCACGGTCAGAGGCAGGCTTATAATATTGGTGGAAGGGATGCGAACCCAGACTGCGCTGTCGTCGATTTGAACTTTTTTTTGGTGATACATGTGCTATACGGGAACGGCTTCATATGTTAAAATCGTGCTTGAGTTCTACGCTCTTCTGGGTTTTACGCAGCGTTGTTTGGTAGGTGTTAACCGACGTTCCGGTACAGCCCATAGGTCCCATTTTCAAAGGTCATGGAGTGGACTGCTTTATCCTTGAAGATGGGATCGATATGATTGTCCCGAAACGCCAGTAAACTAATACCAACCAGCGCATCGTAAAACCCCGGAAGAGCGAAAACCTCAACAATACGGCGGTAGAAGCCTGAAATCTCGCGAAAGCATTCTTGCTTCCGAATCAGTAATTATTTTTCGAAGTGGAACATGCTGTTTTCATACGTATTGACTCTTCAGTTTGTAACACGCAAATGTCACTGCCAGCAGTCGAATTTGTAGTTGTAGGGTTGTAGGTCGGTCCAATAGCTGTGTATGACATGGCACACGGGACTTGACGCGCCCTCAGTTATACACTATGAGTAGCCGCCTGTGTGCTCGGAGAGTCAGTATGTTGATATGAAGGCGGCCAATGCGATGTTCTGCGCAAGTGTAAACATATTATTATTATTATTATTATTATTAACATTATCATTATCATCATCATCACCACCACCACCACCACCATCATCATCATCATCGTCACCATAATCATATCCACCTCCTCCTCCTCCTTCTGGTTTACGACATTTTTCTTTCTGTATATATGTTGCTGCCAAAGTTTAAATTCACATCACCAACGAATTAACGCGTCCAGGCACTGTGGTTACTGTATGTACGACCTGCTTGAACACAAAAATGCATGAACTTTGCACACTTTTTTACTTAAATTAACCTCAGGTTTTAAAGGCTTAAACTATATATACTATTATGTAGTACCAACTTTAACATTAAAATGATACGTGTATGTGAATGTACGTTAAGTACGTGTGTGTGTGTGTGTGTGTGTGTGTGTGTGTGCGCGCGAGGTTCATGTGGTTGTGAAAATAAACGGCAATTATTTACATATTTCTGCAAAGTGTGGGCGGACGTTTTAAATATTATTTACATCAGAGTGTGAGGCTTCAAAGTGGTAAGGTCATGCAGGATTGCAGCCAGCCGGTGTAGTCTATAAAATCGTTTTCATAATGAAACGTAGGTATTCATTTTCATACACTATATGTGAGTAGGCATGGTACATTGTTAGTGACATTCGTGAATGTTGATATTCACGTGAAGTCATTCGTGTAATATTTTCTTGCCACCATCTTTGATCCTTTTAAGTGCTGTAATGTGTACGTGTTGACCAGAACATGAGGGTTCTCCTACCGTGACCCCATTTAAATTGCACACGTTTACCCATAATGCATCTTTGCATAGTTAATGGAGAGGAAGTTTGTTTGTTTGTTTTTTTTTTTGGGTAGAAAAAGAGAACTTCGTGTATTTGTATAACTCCGTAGGGTTGCAGCTGTTGGCCAGGACAATTTCGAGACGCCTCGCGTCCGTCTAAGTTGTCTTGTAAACCAAGTCCCTTAACTAAACTTCTCTCTTCGCCTTGTGTACTAAAGCTTTTGGAAGTTCAAACATCCTAGTTGTATGTTTACACAAAGTGTGGTAGGGATACCCAAAACATTATAGGACCTGTCAAGCCAACGGTTGGCTCGTAATCGTATTGATATCTGTGACGTCATTATTGCCTTTGCCCTGTAATACGAAAGGCAGCGTTGCACGTAATCGTAAGCACTTCCGAGGATCTCCAACACTGACACACTTGTCTCTCACTGATATCCATCTTAATGTTATCCTCGTTCCTCATCGTCAGCTACTTTCACTGATCTTCGACACTGACGCACTTATCTGTTACAACGATCCATCTTAATTTTATCCTCTCTGCTCATCGTGAGCCACTTCTACTGATCTCCAACACTGACAAACTTACCTTGTACTAAGATCTGTCGTAATATAATGCTCTCATATATCTGTGGTTTTCCATGTGGTTTCCACACTAAAGTTGTGTATGTTTTTCTTGCCTCGCCCATCGTAACCACATGCCTGGCCGATCGAGAATTTACTGTCTTAACAGTAGGTTCCCATCAAATCAAGCATTTCATCGAGAGATGAACAGAGAATGCAGAACATATAATGACATAGTGTAAAGCTTCAGCTTCAGCTGAAAGGAACATGCGCGTTCAGAGTAGCCATAGATTGAAGGACGACAGTAAATTGCGTATTACAGAAACAGATGAAGTTTTGAATTAGACTGATCTGGCTTGGTGCATAGCTCACTGGTGAACTTTCTTGCTCACGATAATGAATTTCGAGGACTGTTATACGAAATTTATTGTTCAGCTAATACGTGTTCAGGAGGAACTGTACTGGTCTTCGACTGGGGTGGCCGTGGTTGCCGTTGTCACGTGACGTATTAGCTGAGAGCGTAACGCAGAAATGCCACCAAAAATAAGAAAGTAAAGTTTCCGCATGTAATTGTAAATGGATTAGGAATGAGGATTCACTTGGCAACCAGAACTGTACACCACAGTACCTGCACATGGCTGTAACAGGAGTGGTTCCTGTGCGTGTTGACAGGTTTACTGAGTGGTTTTCTTCGCATTATGTATGGCTGTTCTGCAGGTGCTGGGTAGGAAACTGGAAAAACAGAAATGGTACACTACTGCACTGGCTACTAGCTCTGCACAGGCCGCACTGCCGTAATATTCACGCGCCATCCAATGGCATCTTTCATCATATGTTCTTCGTTCATGACAATTTTATCAAGTCATTATACTAGTGATTATTCAGTCACTAGCGTATTTTAAACGTACCTCAGCTCCATCATTTCGACTGCAGTAGATAGACAAACATTCACGAAACAGAAAATTATTTTTCAGTTCAGTGTTCAGTGACCCGCTTATTACATAGTCATAAATGTTCGATCATATGACCCCTTCATCATAGACCTTAATATTTTGACTACGTTTAGTGTGCCTTCCAGTTTCAAAAACACATTTAAATATTTCTCCTTATCTTGGCAACAGCTTGACAGTCATTTATGACTTTTTATGTATATTAGCAACGTACTCCGTTTGTCATCATCCTCAGCGAGTCTTATCCGGAAACCATGGCGATCATGCTCGACGCCCACACTTTGATTCTTCCTCAACACGTACTTCACATAGAACTCACGGTAACCCGTCATATTATGTTCCGCCGTAATATTCACGTGCTTCTCCACGGCCCGTCTCAGTGGTTTTTTTTTTTTTTTTAAATCTGAAGGCAAACCAAGTGTTAGTTTCATCTGTTGGAATGTTTCCATCTGCTTCTTGTGTATTTTACTCGTTTTATATGCGCGTACCTCAACTGTTTCTTCTGCCTTAGCGCGTACCTCACATAGAATACATCCGGTAACCATGGCAGTCATTTTAGATACTGAATTGCTGCTTCTACCTCAGCGTGCGCCTCGCAGAGAACAGCAACGATGGTGACTATGACAACCAGGGTATGACTTAGAGTGGTATTATACTTTATTCGCGGGGAGATGTTCATACTGGTGGTTTGAAGTCCGTGTGTGGCCAGCTAATTCTATCAAGATTTTCAAGGCTTTTCTTAGTCCTGGATCAAAAGCCGACTTTGCACTAAATGCTTCACATGCGGCCTTCCCATCGTTACCATAATTCCCCCACGTGCGGCCCTCCCATCTTTACCATAATTCCCCGATAATACAGCTCTCCCAGTACCAGTAACAAAATTCAGGTCAAGTGCTCATTTTTCGTCTGTGTGTGTTCAAACAAGCAACTTCCCATTACCTTGCTTGCTTCATTTTCCAACGCTCCACTCTGACCCCTTACCTCTAAACTGCCTGCGCCAAAAAGACAAATGGCACTGCCAGGTGATCTTCAGAGCCCTTAAAATGCTTCTGTCCCTGTAAGAAATGTAGTATATCTCACTATCCCCCGCACTTTTATTTTGATAAAGGAAAATGTTAATAATATACCTAGATGGGAAATTACACTTGTATTTAATCGGCCCAACACATTTCCTTCGAGCCCCTTGGAATCCTGTTTACGTTTTGCTTTGTGTCTGGGATCATATAAGCATTATATATATATATATATATATATACTTGGGGTGTTGGTAGGTCAGACTGTGTAGTGCCGAATGATAAGAAAGATAGTGAACAGTGAAGAAGAAAGGATTTGGAAGTAAACAGCCGTGTCCTAGTGTGAGGTACTGTACCTTAGGGACTAGGAAAAACCAGTGGGAACTCCAGCATATACGGTCTCAAGGCCCAAGTTTGAGCCCCGGAACACGTGAATACGAATTAGGAGTGCTGCTGCTCGTTCGACCGCAACGTTCTGGTAGGACTGCAGGCTGCTTTACGAGGGGCTGATCCCCTACCCTTGGAAGTCCATTGCTACAATGTGCTGTAGGTTGAAGAGGACAAAGAACGTAAATTGTTTGTGCAGCTAGAGCAAACATGCTTGCTTAGGAATTCTTTGGTCAATCGAAACCTCACAACCAAAAGTGTTCTGGTTTAGAGAAAGGTAAACTAGCCAAAGACTGAGAGCTGACACTAAACCGTGTAGTCATCCTGCTGTGCAAACTGCAGCAGAAAAGAAAACTTGTGCGTGCAGACATGCAAATAAAGCTGACTTTTGTTAAACTGAATGAAGAATTTTTTTTTTAATTTTATGGACTACGGTGAATTTAACTGCGTGAATTTACGTCTCCATAAAGTTACCTTTTTTTTTTAAGTTTGCTATTTAACGACGCTGTCACTCAGATTATATAGCGTCGGTGATGGATGAGCATGCAGCACCGGTGGAAAGATAAAAACCGAAGTACTACAAGAAAAACCTGTTCCAGTGCCACTTTTTTCACCACAAATCTTAAACAAGGACTGGACTGGGATTGAAATCGGGCCTCTGGGATGAGAGGCCGGCGACTACCCGCTGAGCCTTGGCACGGCCCTTCGATGATTTGCTGTAAGATTAATAGGAGTCCCTGTTCACCCAAAGAAGGTATGGCATAAGGGAGAATGGAGGTGTAGCTGTACGCATTCTTAATTTTGTCAGTCATTGGAGGTGAATGGTCTGCTTCACGGCACGGCTGCTTCATCTTCCGCGAAAAACTTGCCGGTACCCATTCGATAGTAGGCTGGTTTGATCCCACTGCTCTTTTGGATGCTTTTGAGGAGGTAGAAATCTTAGTCATGTTCACAATTAAAACATGATTTATTTGTTTTCCTGAAGGTAGCGTATCGCTGGCCTGATTATTGTTGTAGTTTCACTGATACCACTGCTAAGATTTTGTTGTTTTGTAAATTTTTGTGTGAGGTTAATTGCCTATAATACACTGTCACTATCGTGTTTTAACTTCCTTAAGTGGACGACACTTTCTTCCGAATCGTTGAACCCCGTCGCCTGACGCGAAAGCCAAGGGCGGCAGGGGGCAGCAGTCGACTAAACGAATCGTGTTCGGATCAGCCGAGCGCGTTTCGGCTACCCTGACTGAGGTTTTCCGTGATTTTCCTCAGTTGTAAGGCAAATGCCAGGGTATAGGATGGAAAGTCGGGGCACGGCCCGCACTTCCCTCCCCCAGGCGCGGCGGCTTCACCTAAGCGCCTGAAAAAGTCGCAGTCTGCGACTGGACCAGTCTGGGCTCAGAACCCAGACAGCCAACCAAGCAAAGTATTTCCCTCCCCAAATTAGTCCAGTGCCTCCTAGGCACTAGTCTTTGGCTAGATCAGTTAACGCCCTCAGTCTGACTTCAAAATCGTTAGCGTAAGCATATTCCCCTGTTAGAGTTAAGGTGTCTTATTGAGCCCAGCTACGCGATCAAAAGTGGGAATGGCTAACAGACAGGGGGACGTCGACTTGCGCTTGGCGCAAGTCTCCGCCCCCCAGTTAGAACTTTGGCTTGGCTTGGCTTGGCCGAATCGTTGATAACCTCTTAGCAAATTATACAGTTCACATCCTAGAAATCCACAGGCTGATCGCTGGGGAAACCTCCAATCTTACGGTAAGATAATTGTTGTTTGTACCTCCAGTTTTTTCGGTGGTGGCAGCGTCTGTTTTGATGTAAATCTGCCCTCCCGTGTTTAACAAAATGCAAGGCGGTGATATATGCGTATTTGTGCAGAGACTGGCCTGGTAATATACCAGCAACATACTCGTATTTATGAGGCTTTAAAACGAGATTCACAAACCCCCAAAGCGGGAGGTCCTGAGTCTCGTTGGCCTGTAGAACCATAGAGATACGTATAACAGGCCGTGGCTGTTCGGATGCTTTTATATGGCAGCGAAACATGAACACCGCCAACAGTAAAAAGTATTCGAATAAGACTGAAGGCGCAGAGATTAAATGTTTACGGAGTGCAGAAGTGTCACAGTAGCGGTGATTTTCAAACGGCAGGACCCGTCGGCTAGTGCGACTTGTGCGTTGGCCTGATGGGACTTGAGGTTTCGAAGAAAAGAACTGACAGTAGCCATAAAATGGACTTTTCTAGCACACTTTGTGTTATATTACACAAAGTGTGCTAGAAAAGCCCACTTTATGGAGTTGACCAGTTTTGTTTGTACTGCGGCAAGACTGCGTGTTGTGTTTCACGAAACGTCGGTTGAGAATCACCGCTCTGGAGCGGAGACTTCATATTTCTATTTTTGGAGGGGCGGGAGGGGGGGATGTAAAAACACAGAACTAAGTGAAAGAAACTTTTAAAAAGAGTGTCGTATCCCATTGCAAACATATATGCCTCAGTGGAAGACGATATATAAGACGACCTAAAAGAAGATACTGGGTGGCACGAAATATGTGAGGCCTGAAAAGATGGCCGAAGTCATGAACTGCAAGAGAGAGAGAGAGAGAGAGAGAGAGAGAGGAGAAGGAGAAGAAGAGGATGATGATGATGATGATGATGCCGACGACGACGAGTACAGCGCTTTTCTAACGGTAAGAACGCCTTGTGTTTGTTCTCTGTGAACGGAGTTTTGCGCTGGATATTGTAAAGAGTGAAGCGTGAATAACGAAATTACCAAGGCATAAACAGACATACAGTGGGTGTATAGCAGGGCACCGACAGTGGACTATTCACCCCAAACAATGCATTATGTCACAAAACACATGTTTTTTTTTTCATATTCCAAAATAACAGCGTTGTTTTAATCATTGAATGCCGGTTACTGCAGAATTTTCCTTCAAAATCCTCTGCGTATAGTTATTACTGTTTTTAATGATGCAGTTTACCTCCGTGTTTTTTTTAATTACGTGGAAATTGAACGGCTTTTCGCTATTATTATTATTATTATTATTATTATTATTATTATTATTATTCGGTTTTCGGTCCTCTGCTCTGTGTTACAATGTGTCGTTATTCGTATAAATATACAGTTGCTGTACATTTTTTGCATTAGTTCTTAAAACATTCTTCTGTTATATCTCTGTGCGCAATATGCTGAATTTTTCTGTGGTAATGCTTCGTCCAGTAATTATCTGTCTGCTACGTGTGCTACTGATGCAGTTTTTAAATCTGCTGATTTGTATGACGTGGTACATTTTAGTCTAAATGACGTTATTGTGGTATATAGCGGATCGTATTAAATATTCTCTGTTTGAATTGTATTTCGTTTCTTTTGTTTGCCGTTTTCATGTTTTCCTTACTCATGTAGGCTCTGTAACTGGGCATTAGGTTCTTGAATCACACTAATGAATACGTGGAACCTTTCTACTCCGTACGTCCAAATAATCTCCTCTGCGCGTTCAACATTAAAACGTTGTGTCCTTCGCGTAGGTTGACAGAACATTTTACACGCACGCACGCGCACGCACGCACACACACACACACACACACACACACATTAATAGCCGTATATTGGCAGATTGCAAGAAAATTTAAAATGTACCTAAGATATCTGAAAATTTGTGTGGTCGGTTTTAACAGTCGGGTCCTGACATTTAAATTTAAGAACTATTTATTCGAGACGACGGCATCTTGTTGCT
>Ga0209629_10000757_pt1 | contig 18684 bp, 14 predicted proteins | sample TergutCu122P5_FD_187286 | JGI IMG/M metagenome (GOLD analysis project Ga0209629, IMG submission 187286) | Cubitermes ugandensis P5 segment gut microbial communities from Kakamega Forest, Kenya - Cu122 P5 (SPAdes) (version 2) | ecosystem: Host-associated > Arthropoda: Insects > Digestive system...
CCCCAGTCCGGCTTCGCCGGACAGCCCCCCCCCAGAGGGGGGGCACGCGACGGAGCCAGATTCCACCATTGGCAAAATCGCGGTAATAACCTCGCCCGGCGCCAGCGGCAACAGATTCACCAAGGGCCGTCCCTTGGCCGCCGCCGCGGCTTCGGGCAATTTATATGTTTTCAGGCGATAGCACATGCCGAGGGACGAGAAGAACATCAGCGGATCATGCGTATTCGCGACAAACACCGTCGTGACATAGTCGTCGTCCTTGGTCGTCATGGCGTTGCGGCCCTTGCCGCCGCGCTTTTGCGCACGATAGGTATCCAGGCTGACGCGCTTGATATATCCGGTATTGGTGACGGTCACAACCATGTCTTCGCGGGCAATCAAATCCTCCATATCCATATCAATTTCGGCATCGGAGATTTCGGTGCGGCGCGGATGCGCGTAAGAGTCCCGAATTGCGGTTGTTTCGTCCCGAATAATCTGGATGATTTTTTCATGACTGCCCAAGATGGACAACAGATTGCGTATTACTTCGCCCAGTTCCACCAGGTCGGCGTGAATCTTTTCGCGTTCCAATCCCGTCAGACGGTGCAGCTGCAGTTCCAGAATTGCTTTGGCTTGATCTTCGGACATATAAAACATTCCGTTTTCATACGTCGTGTTCGGATCGTCAATCAGCTGGATATATGCTTCTATGTCGGACGCCTTCCACCCGCGCGCAATTAATGCGGCGCGCGCCGCCTCTGGATTTTCCGACGCCTTGATCAGCGCGATAATCTCGTCCAAGTTTCCAACCGCAACGGTCAGCCCCAGCAAGGTGTGGGCGCGGCTGCGCGCCTTGTTCAGTTCAAATATCGTGCGGCGGCGAATAACCTCTATCCGGAAATCAATAAACGCATCCAGAACGCTGCGGACATTGAATAGCAGCGGCCGCCCGCGCGACAACGCCATCATGTTCACGGGGAACGAAGATTGCAGCTGGGTGTATTGATACAGCTGGTTCAAAACGACATCCGCAATCGCGTCGCGCTTTAATTCTATGACCAAGCGCACGCCGTCGCGGGATGATTCGTCGCGGATTTCCGAAATCCCCTCTATCCGCTTTTCCTTGGACAGTTCGGCGATTTTGATGTGCAGCTGCGCCTTGTTCACCTGATACGGAACCTGATCCACAACGATCGCCTGGTGATCCCGCATATCCTCTATATGCGTCTTGCCGCGAACGATAACGGACCCGCGGCCGGACGTATGCGCCCGATACGCGCCGGCGCGACCCATCATAATGCCGCCGGTCGGAAAATCCGGCCCGGGCATGATTTGAAACAACGCCTCGTCCCCGATCTGCGGGGTGTCCAGCACGGCCAGGACCGCGTTGCAAACCTCGCCCAAATTATAAGTCGGAACATTCGTCGCCATTCCGACCGCGATGCCCTGGCCGCCGTTGACCAGAAAGTTCGGGAATTTCGCGGGCAGAACGCGCGGTTCCTGCTTTGACCCGTCATAGTTCGGCATCCATTCAACCGTGTCCTTGTCCAGGTCATCCATCAATGTGGCCGCGAGGCGGGTCAGGCGCGCTTCGGTATAACGCATGGCGGCCGGCGGATCGCCGTCCATGGAACCAAAGTTGCCCTGGCCGTTGACCAGCAGTTCTCCCATGGAAAAATCCTGGGCCATGCGGACCATCGCCTCGTAAATCGCGCTGTCGCCGTGGGGATGATATTCGCCCATGACGCGGCCGACGATATTCGCGGACTTGATTGTCGCGCGATTGGCCGGCGCGACGTCGTTCATCACATACAGTATGCGGCGATGCACAGGCTTGCACCCGTCGCGCACGTCGGGCAGCGCGCGGTCAACAATGACGCTCATGGCATAGTCCAAAAACGAAGTCTGCATTTCATGCTCAATGGCAGAGGTCGGCACGGAAACATTTTCAATATCTGACATACAAAGAACCTTTGATTTACGATTTAAGATTTATGGATTTAAGATTTAGACTACCCCGGAACGCCAAGGTCGCACAATACCAGTGCTCCCAGGTTTCGCTCGCTATGTTCGCGTATCCTCGTAGTTGTTCGGACTTCGTGTTTGCAAACCAGCACAACACTCGTTCTCGCATACTCGGATTCGGCCCTTCTGGACCCACCCCGCAAAAACGAAGTTTTTGCGGGGGCCCCGGGGAAGGGCAACTTAACACTCATAGATTTGAAATTTATGAGCGTGAATTCCCCTTCTCAGAAGGGGAGAAAACCTGGGAGTGCTTGTATCGCACGACATTAGGTTTTCGGGGTAGTCAGACCCTAGGTTTGCAATTGTAAATCCTAAATTTTTAATGTTTATTTTTTGCCCACGAAAGATAGCAAAAAGCCGGCGCATGGTCAAGGAATAAAGCCCCGAAAAACATAATTAAAAATACCGCGATGCGGCCCCTTGAAACGCGCTTGACAAATTATTATGCGTTTTCTTGGTCGCGACTGTCGGGTTTTATCTCACCAAAGGACTGTGGGACTGGGCGTTTGGCACATCCGCCGCGCCGGCCGCAAAGAGCAAATAGGGAGAATTCCGCCGATGCGCAAGTTTTTCTTGATTTCCAAGAATTGCTATGATTAAATAGCGACGCAAAGTAAATAGAAAGGAATTTGTTATGTCAACGAAACGCACTTATCAGCCGTCAAAAACCCGCCGCGTGAAAACGCACGGCTTCCGCGAGAAGATGGAAACCAAAAGCGGACGCCAGGTTTTAAGCCGCCGCCGCGCGGTCGGCCGCAAACGTTTGGCCGTATCGGCAAAGAATTAAGCTTTCCCCCTCGTTAGAGGGGGAATTTTTGTTAAGAGCGCGCAGCACGAATTTACAAAATTAGGGGAATTATTGTTTGAAGAACAAAAGTGCGTTCTTTAACCAATAATCCCCCTAATTTTCTAAGCTCACTTCGCCAAGAAAATTTCCCCTTTAACAAGGGGGGCTATTTCCACGAACAAATCACATTCGCGTGTTCGGTGCCTGCCTCGGCCCCGGCACCCGAAGGGTGACGGGACGGGTCGCCGGATTTTATCATGTGGCGCGATACCCCGGGGCCCCCGCGCGACAGGTCGCGCGGGGTGGTTCCGCCATCCAGTCGCGACTCAATGATTATTTCCGGCGTGCCGGCCGCGATTTCTTTCTTGAAATTTATATCTATGCCGAAAAGCTTGTGCGTGTCGCGGAACCCGAATCCCAACGCCTCGGTCGCCCAGATGGCATAGACCGCGTTGTTGATATGCTGGTTCACATCCACGTCGTCGTAACGCGGGCGCACGCCCATATTCACATCCGGCACGAAATCGGGAAACTTATCAAACGTGCGGTTCAGCGCGCGCTCTGGAATAAGACCCCATCCATCCATAAAATTATCCAGCCGCATCGGCCGCCGCGCGGCCAAGTCAATCATCACCCATTGCGATGTCGCGCGCACCAGGTCCGCGCCCGTCACCGCATCGCGGATGCGAAAGTCGCGCGTCGCGCGCAGGGAATCGCACCCCGACGGCCAAGTAGACAGCTCTATCTCTTGCCCCTCGGTCGGCATCTGGTCTATTTCCACCAGATAATGGGTGACCACCCACGCGCAGTTATTGTCATTGCAGAACGCGCGTCCGCGCCCGAATTTTTCCGCATGGGTGTCGGCGGCGGCCTGCATTTCGTTAAACAGCATTATCGGCCGCAGCAGTCCGTGCCGGTCCATCTGGTAAGTCTTTAAGATTTTTGTTTCGGTATGCTTTTGCATTTTGTGTTCCCCTCCTATGGAGGGGTGGCATCTCGCCGTAGCTCAGCGCAGGCGGATGACGGGGTGGTTATGGCACAACAGTCGTATTCCTGTTTTGCACTTCAACCATTCCCCCAAACCACCCCGCCGCCTCTGGCGGCCCCCCTCCAAAGGAGGGGAACCCTGTGTCGGTCCATCTGGTAAGTCTTTAAGATTTTTGTTTCGGTATGCTTTTGCATTTATCATTCACCCCAGACCAATTCGCCGACCAGCGCGCCTGCCGTGCCGGAGCCGTCAGGCGAAGGCAGGTCGCCGGAAAATTCCAGCTCTGCGACATTCAAAACATTTTTAATGTCGGGTTCCGCCGCGCGGAAAAATCCATTGTCCGCGATTGTCAGTTTTGCGATTGGCTTTTTCATGGAAAAATTATTCTTGGATTTTTCCCCGCGCACGGCCGACACCAGTTCGCAAAGTTTTTCATATTCTTTTTTAGAATATCTAAATCCCCCTAAAAGCTCTCCGCTCGTTGGGTATTTTTGATTGTGAACAGATGTATTTCCGTTTGCTTTTTCGCCATCATTATATTTCGCTTGCCATACTTCTTCGGTTATAAACGGCATAAACGGAGCAAATAGCTTACAAAATATCCACAGCGATAGATTTAGATATTTTCCAGCACTTCCATCTTTATTATAAATGCGACCTTTTATGATTTCTAAGTAATTATCGCAGAAGCTCCAGAATGCTTGCTCTGACACCTGTAATGCTCCAGCATAGTCATTTTGTTCAAAGTATTTCTTGGCTTCGTCACAAAAACCGCATAAAGTAGCAAACCATGCTTCATCAACGGAATATGGTTCTGAATGATCGGGATAGTTTTTCAAAGTAATTTCTTGGGTTGTTTGTATTACAAGCTTTGCCGCGTTATAGAATTTCATAACCAGCTTGCGCTTTTGGTCCAAAATCTTTTCATCAAACGCCGCGTCTGTTCCCCATTTTAGCGACCCCGCCCACAGGCGTATTGCGTCGGACCCGTATTTTTCAATTATATCCATCGGCACGACGACGTTGCCCCGCGACTTTGACATCTTTTTGCGGTCGGGATCCAGAACCCACCCGTTGACCCAAACCTGTCTCCACGGAATCGTTCCGTGATTTATCATATCTTGCGCGATGGTATAAAAATTCCATGTTCGGATAATTTCCGGACCCGAATTGCGCGCGTCAAAAGGCGGCGAGAGTCCCGCCGGATTTCCCGCCATCTCCATCGCGATTTGCGGCGTCAGCGACGAAGTGGCCCAGGTGTCCATAACATCCGGATCGCCGATAAAGCCGTTCGGCCGGCCGCGTTGTGACTCACTAAACCCGTCCGGCGCGTCGGCCAGCGGGTCGCACGGCAGCTTTGTCGCCAGGATAGGCGAATCAAACAAAGGTTCGCCCGCGGCGTCCAATCTATACCATACCGGGAAAGGCACGCCAAAGAACCGCTGGCGCGAAATCGCCCAGTCCTGGTTCAGGCCGTCCGTCCAATTTTCAAAACGATTGCGCATGTGTTCCGGGAACCATTCAATCTTTCGGCCCTGGGCAATCAATTGTTCTTTCTTGTCCATCAGCGATATGAACCATTGGCGGCTGGGAACGAATTCCAGCGGAATGTCGCCTTTCTCGTAAAACTTTACCGAATGCGTGATCGGTCGCGGATCGGCCATCAAATCGCCGGACGCGCGCAGCATTTCAACGACGGCCTTGCGCGCCGCCTTTATCGGCAGTCCGACCATGCTCTTGAATTTCTCGCTCCGTAAAAATCCGGCGTCGGTGATTTTTCCATCGCGGCCGATAATTTGTTTCAGCGGCAGTCCGTGCTGTTTCCAGAATTTCACATCTTCCGCATCGCCGAATGTGCAGACCATCATAATTCCGGTGCCTTTTTCCGGATCGGCATGTTCGGACGCCATAATCGGAACGGCAAAGCCGAACAGCGGAACAATCGCGTTACGGCCAAACAGATGTTTGTACCGCGCGTCGTCGGGATGCGCCACAACCGCAATGCACGCGGGCAAAAATTCGGGGCGCGTCGTCGCGATGACGAAAGATTCGTCCGAATTTTCCACGCTGAATTTTATATCGTGAAAGAATCCGGGCGTCTCGCGATCTTCAACCTCTGCCTGGGCGACCGCGGTTTGAAATCCGGTATCCCACATCGTCGGCGCGTCAATTGATTTCGCGTCGCCCCGCTTGTAAAAGCTTATGAATGCTTCCTGGGCCAGGCGAATCGCGATGTCGGAAATCGTGGAATAACACAAAGACCAATCGTAAGAATACCCAAGTCTGCGCCATACGGATTCAAACACCTTTTCGTCGGTGTCAATCAGCGCGCGGCATGCTTCTGTAAAATTCCGGCGCGACACCGGCCGATTCTCGGATTCCTTTTCGCTTTCTTTTTGCCGCGGGACAAAGTTCGGATCATAAGGCAGCGACGGGTCGCACTTTATGCCGAAATAATTCTGAACGCGGCGCTCGGTGGGCAGCCCGTTGTCATCCCATCCGATCGGGAAAAACACGTTCTTGCCGAACATCCGCTGCGCGCGCGCCGATATATCCGTCTGGGCGTATCCCATGACATGCCCCATGTGCAGCGAGCCGGATACGGTCGGCGGCGGCGTGTCAACCAAGAAAGTTTCGGCGCGCGGTTTGTTTGGGTCGTATTTATAGACGGCGTTCGCGTCCCAAAATGCCATTGCGCGGTCTTCCATCGCGCGCGCGTCAAATTTATCGTCCAGGCCGATTTTATCTTTATAGTTCATCTGTTTTCCCCAATGGTTTCAATATTACTATTTTATCGCCGCAAATCAAATAAAAATGTCGCACTTTCGGGTGCGACAGGCGGAACGCGCAAAACGCACGTTCCGCTATTTAACCACGACCAATATCTGATTTGATTTTTTCATAATTTTATTAGCCCGATGTCTTGCGCCCCGCTGTTCCCATCCTGTGGAGGGGTGTCATCCCGCCGCAGCGCAGGCGGAGACGGGGTGGTTTTCTTTACTGCCGCGGTATCACCACTTCCCATTTGCTGGCGTCCAGTTTCTGCAGGTCTTTGGGCAAATCGGCAATATTCACAACATGCCAGACCTGCGTCCGGCCGAACGGCCCGATGGAACCGCGCACGCGCAGCAGCGACGCGTCGTCCGGATCCGCCCAGACGCGCGCGCTGTATGTCCGGCCGTCTTTCGGGTCCATTATGCGCCCGCCGGAAAACCGGTTGTTGCGCGCGTCCCAGCTCATGTTCCAGAGGATGTCCAACCCGTCCATATGCGGCAGGCCTTCCAGCTTTTCCGCGACGCGCACGGGATTGCTGATGGTTTCCTCTATTTCAGTGCCGTCGGCATTAAACAGCGCGACTATGCGCCCGCACAGGTTGCCGCCGCAATCGTAAAGCTTCACGATGGACTTTGCGCTGTTGGTGTTGTCGTCAATGGTTTTATAAAACCCGACCAGCGGCAAGGCGGCGCGCGCCGCGACCGTTGCAAATAGCAAACCAACCGCGGCAAATAAAAATTTCTTCATTCCGAATCCTTTTTGTTTGTGGATAGCAAAGATATTACACCCGCCGGAAAGAAAAATCAATTATAAGATTGCGATTTGAAGAGTTATCGGGTATAATTCCCAAGACGTCGGGAATTCCGGTGTTGGGGTCACAAAACCTCTTCCGAAGCGTCTTTACAGACGAAAAGTGTCCTCTCTGCTATTGGCAGGAGGGTGGCGGAATACTCAATACGCCGCACTATTCTTCGGATAGTTTTGTGCCTCCTGCCACTTTTGATTTTCAAAAGTGGTTTTTTCATAGTTTTGTAGGGGCAAATAATTGTTCCACCCACAAAAATCTGCGATTTTTGCGGGGCCCGGATTTGCCCCTACGATACGCAAAAAACAAAAGGAGAGAGTGATGTTTGTAAAATTTCTTTCACGAAAATATGTTCGTGAAATTATGGACGACGATCATATGAACCGGGCGGCGCAGAAATTCATAAAGAAATATCTTTATGAATGCGCCAGAAGAGACAAGAAATTAAAACAGCAAACAAAAGAACTGGAAAACCTGAAAAAACAAAAGCCCGAACCAAAAAAAATCAAATTGTTTTTATCCGTTAGGCCGTTCCCACCTATGCCGGAGTAACAGTTAGATAGCGCGCACGACGCGGCAAAACACGATGCCATAAACCGCACGCGCGCCCGCTTTCTTTAACACCCGATTCAGTTCGGCGAATGTCGCGCCGGTCGTCATAACGTCGTCAACCAGCAGAATGGTCTTTCCGCGGATATTTTCCGGATGCCGGACGCGGAATACGCCGCGAATATTTTCGCGCCGCTGTTTGTAATTCATGTGCCCCATGTCCGGCTTGTATTTGCGGCGCACCGAATTGACATCCATCGGAACATTCAAGTGTTTTGCGATCGGCCGCGCCAGCAACGCCGCCTGATTATATCCGCGCTTCCACAGGCGGCGATACGCCAAAGGCACGGGCAGAACCAGATCTATTCCGCGAACCGAATCTTTATCTTCGGATTTCGGCCCTTGGGTTTCAAGCTCGCGCAGCGAATTTATCATCGCGCGGGACATGACGGTTTTATACTTCAGCGCGCCGGCGTGCTTGAACGGCAGCATGACGTTGCGCGAAACATCGTCGTAAACGCAAGCCGCCCTCATCCAATCGGTTTCGTTCTCGCCCGCCGCGCAGACGGGGCACAGCGGTTTTGACCCCAGATCCAGATTCGCGGGAAAAGGATAGCCGCAGCACGCGCATTTCGGATCGGATATCCAATTAAACGCGGCCCAGCATTTCGCGCAAAGCGTTCCGTGGTCCGAAACATGCGCCTTGCACACCGGGCAAGCGGACGGAAATATAAAGTCGGTGATTTGTTTGAACATGTTGTTTAGTGGTTAGCGGTTGGTGGTTAGTGGTCAGCGAATGTGTCGCGCAAAGCGCGGCAAACAAAAATATTCGCGGCAAAGCCACGGTCACAACAACTAACCACTAATAATCAGCCACTGCTTCGCGACCTTTTTAATTCCGCGGTCGCGGAATGCGACGGTCAGTATATCGCCGCCGTCCTCTATCACCACTCCGCCGCCCAGTTCCGGATGACGGACCAGTTTCCCGGCCACCGAACGCGGGCCGAAATCCGAACCCCGGGAACCGAACTTTTGTTGCGCGCGCCCGGTTTTCGGCTTTCGGTTCTCGGTTCTCGGATTATTGCTTTCCACAAACCGCGGGTCAATTTCGTTTATGAATCTGGACGGCTTGTTGTATTGCCGCTGCCCGTATTGCACGCGCGACATGGCGCACGTGATGACCGCGCGGCGTTTCGCCCGCGTCAGCGCGACATAGGCCAGGCGCCGCTCTTCTTCCAGCCCGCCGTCGTTCACCGCCATTTCGTTCGGAAATATGCCCTCTTCCCACGCCGGCATGAACACCGTGTCAAATTCCAGACCCTTGGCCGCATGAATGGTCATTATGCTGACCGCGTCGTTTGATTGCTTGCCTTCATCATCGTCTTCGGTCATCATCAGCGCGGCATGCTCCAGAAATTCAGCCAGCGAGTCATATTTTGAAATAACGCCCGCCACCAGCTCGTCAATATTAGCCAGGCGGTCGGGGGCGTCGGGGTCCTTGGACTCGCGCCACATTTTAAGATATCCGGAATCTTCCAATAACTTCGCTATCGCATCCGTCGGCGGCATCGCCCCCCAATCAAAATCAAAGACCGCGACAAATTCGGCCGCCGACGTTTTTTGCTTTCCCGACAATGGAATTTCGCGCATCGCGCGCAGCAGCGGCAAAGAATCAGCCGCCGCGAAATCGCGCAACTTTAACAGCGCGGAATCGCCGAATCCGCGCCGCGGCTTTGCCAGAACGCGCAGAAAAGACAAATCGTCAAACGGATAGCACAGCAGGCGCGCATAAGCCACCGCATCCCTGATTTCCGCGCGGTCGTAAAATTTTGTCGCGCCGATCAGGCGATACGGAATTCCGCGCGCCGCGAATTCTTCTTCCAGATTTCGGGACAGCGAGCCCGCGCGTATCAGCACGGCGAAATCGCGATAGTGTGAAGCTTTTTCTGAATCAGCGCTTCTCTTCACGCTTAACATTTCACCCTCAATCGCGTTGGCGATTGCCCGCGCCTCGTCAAAATCTGTCGGCAGGTTCAGGACATGAACCTTTTCCCCGTCATCCGCCGCGCGCGCCGCGCGCAGCTCTTTGCCCAGGCGCCCGCGGTTGTGACGTATCAGGCCGTTCGCCGCGTTCAATATATTCGCGCCGCTGCGGTAATTCGTTTCCAACCGGATTATCTTCGCGCCCGGATAATCGCGTTCAAATTCCAAAATATTTCTGATTTCCGCGCCGCGCCAAGAATAAATGCTTTGGTCGTCGTCGCCAACGCAGCAAATATTTTCCGCGCCGCCGGTTCCCGCGTCCGCGCGTTTCGCCAACATTCGCAGAAACTGGTGCTGCGCGGCGTTGGTGTCCTGAAATTCATCAACCATTATATATCTGAACTGCCGCTGATATTTTTGCAAGATATCAGGCGCGTCCCGAAACAGCTCTAAAACTTTCAGAATCAAATCGCCGAAATCAACCGCGCCCAGGCGCGCAAGCTCTGCATTATACGCCGCATATATTTTATCAAAGGCAGCAGTTGAATTTTGGTCGTTACCAACCGCTATATGTTTCAATCCCTTGTCCTTTGCCGCCGAAATCTTTTCGGTCCATTCGGACGGCGGATAATCTTTGACGTCCAGGCCAAGGCCGGCTATCACGGTTTTCAAAACGGACTTTTGATCATCTTCGCCGAATACAAGAAAATCTTTTCGCAATCCGGCGCGATCCGCATTCCTGCGCAGGATGCGAAGACAGATGGAATGAAACGTCCCCATCCAGATATCGCCGAGCGATGCCTGCTCTTCGGCGGAAAGCGACGCGCGGACGCGCTCGCGCATTTCATTCGCCGCCTTGTTCGTAAATGTCAGCGCGAGCATCTGCCACGGCTGCGCGCGACCGGACCGCAGTATATGCACGATGCGCGCGACCAGAACGGACGTCTTGCCCGTGCCCGCGCCGGATAACACCAGCAGCGGCCCTTCGGTTGTTTCAACCGCGCATCGTTGTTCCGCATTAAGTCGTTGGTCGTTGGGCATTGGTCGTTAGTCGTTGGTCGCCTCTCCGCCGAAGCCTTGGCGAAGGCGGATTGGTCGGTTGTCGTAATTCATATTTCCCCGTATACTAAATTATAGTTGCAAAAGATACTAATTTTTTACTACCATTGCGGCCAACAATCACTAACCGCCCTTCGCCGAGGCTTCGGGTGGCAAGCCGCCGACCCACGACCAACGACCAATGACCAACGACTAACGACCACCGACCAACGACCAACGACCAATGACCACACGCATCATTTGCTTTGACACCGAAACGACAGGTTTTGATTACGCCAAGGGCGACCGGATTATTGAAATCGGCGCGGTGGAGATTCTGGACGGTAAAATCACAGACCGGATTTTTCACGAATATATAAATCCAGAAGGGAAAATTATTCCCCCGTCCGCATATTCCGTTCACAAGCTTTCCAACGAATTTCTGGCCGACAAGCCCGCATTTGCAAAGGTCGCGCCGAAACTCTGGGAATTTTTCGGCGAAGATTCCACCATTGTCGCGCATAACGGATCCGGATTTGATTTTCCTTTTATCAATTACGAACTGACGCAACTGGGATTGCCGGCCATACCGTCCGCGCGCCAGCTGGATTCCATCACGCTGGCGACGGGCAAGGTTTTCGGGCCGAAAAACTATACATTGGATTCTCTGGCCAAATGGTTCGAGGTTTCATTGGCGACCCGCGCGGACGCGCACGGCGCATTGGTTGACGCGGAAATATTGGCCAAGGTTTATTTGGAAATAGAAAAAACCGACGACAAGGAATCCGTCGCCGACATCATCGCGCGCGAACAGAAAGAATTGGCCGCCGCGCGGCGTTTCGGCGCCAATTTTCCGCGGCGCGAGTTTCCAGTGCCGAACGCGGACATGGCCGCGCACAAAAATTTCCTGGAATTGAATGTGAAGGATGCGATTTGGCGGGAAGATTCTCATTCCGCGGAAGCCAAATCTTAAATCCGTAAATCTTAAATCGGAAATTATTTCTTTATCTGCGCCATGAAATCCGGAAATCCGGAATCCTCGTCGTCATCTTCATCCTTGTCATCATCCGGCGCGGGCGAATATTTTTCGCGCGGATCGCGGGTGGAATCAATCTTGCCCTGCTCGTCATTCACTATGCGGCCGTAATGCTCGGCCATTTGCAACAGCCGCTCGCGCTCTATCTCGTCCGGCGTTTGGCGCGCCTGGTCCAGGAACTGCTTTCTTTTTTGGCGCCATCTGTGGCAGCGTTGGATCATAAGCCCCACGGACATTTGGTTTTTCTTATATTGCATGATTTGTTTGCTCCTTTGCGCAAATCTTGTAAGTAAATGATAATAAGTAATACAGGGAAGTTAATCCTTATAAAACATAATTAAAAACGGGAATTTTTTCTAACCGATGGAATCATCATAGAATATTCTAAAACCAATTGCAATAAAATTTTGCCATGGCTATAATCAGGCAGAGGGAGAGGCGGTTGAGAGAACAAAAAGCAAATCGCAACAAACAAAGTTCGCAAAAACGCGAAGCTTTTTTGCGCGCCGGCCACCAATCACCAGCCATCAGCCACCGCGCGCGAAGCGAGCGCGGCAATTTTCTGTTGCAGGCGCTGCTGGCCATTACGCTTATCATCGCGTTTATGCCGATGTTGGCGAACAAAATCGCGACACAGTCCCGGAACGCGGATATGGCGGCGACCGTCTCACAATTAGACAGCGCGGCGACCGCGGCGCGAATATTCGTCCGGGAAAATTCCGCCCGGATACAATACGGCGCGACCGTTGTCGGCGGCGATGATTTCACCGACCTGCTGGAACCCTTTGGACTGCCGCTGGGGTTCATACCCAGAACCCCGATCGGCCAGGAAATATCGCTGATAATGTTGAAAAAGGACGCCGGCTTGCTGGTGTTGTTAGATGTCGGCAAAGGTAAGCTGTCCGAACGCCAGCGCGCGGAACTGGCCGCGCGGATCGGATTCTGGGCGGCGATGGCGACGGATGAAAAAAAACTGGCCGCGGCCGGCGGCGAATGGTCGGCGGATGTCTCGGGATACGAATTCGGGCTGAAAAAAGATTCCATTTACATCCAGATTCCGGATAACAAGGATTTTTCCGAACTGGTCCGCCGAAATGAAAGGGACCCGGACAAGAACAAGTTCCTGACCGACCTGGACATGGGCAAATTCAGCATCGGCAACATCGGCGCGCTGCTGGCGCAGACCGGAAAATTCGGTTCCGCGCAAATGGACACGCTGTCGCTGTTCGGACTGGAAGACGGACGAAAGCTGAAAAATAAATTCGGACTCTTGACCGCGGCCAAGGCGTCTTTCCAGGGCGGCGCGGACCAGAGCGCGCTGTCCGTCGCAAAGGGCGTCCTGACCGCGGATAATCTGTATGCAAAAACCATATCGGGCTTTGGCGACGCCGGAAACCTGACCGCGAACAAGGTGTCCGTATACGACTTTACCATGTCCGCGGGGCACGCCGGATTCGCGGGTCCGGCAAAGTGGGAGGTTGGCGGCAGCCTGATTATGGAAAACGCATCGCTGAGTCTGGAACGGATGGAGCTGGGGTCTTCCCTCAACGCCGCCGGGGGCAAGGATGTTTCCGTTGATCCGAACAACCTTTCCTATATCAGCATGAAGAGCGGGATAGAGACGGTCGCCATATCCGCGGCGAACATAACGGTCCGCGATCAGATATCCAGCGCATTGCAGGCCGGCGGATCGGGCCCCGTCCTGGTGGATGTCCGCGTCGCGGGAACTTCCATTTTGCCCGACATATGGCTGGCGGGGATAAACAACGGGGATATGGCCATCATATCGTCCCCCGATGACAACAGCGGAAAAACGACCGATTGCAAAAATATAGTCAACAGCGTTGCCGGGCGGGCGGGCCTGGGCAACCAGGTTACGTATAACCAGGCGTCGCTGATGCAGAACATCGTATGCCAGTATATTTTCTGGGAGCGCCTTGAAAAGCGGATAAACATAAAAAAATGCATGCTGGAAGGAAAGAGCAACTGCAGTTAAGTGACATAGCGTGGCAAGGCCACGCAGTGACAGAGTGACAAAGTGACAGAATAAAAAGTAAATTTATGAAACATAGATTTTGTTCTTTTATAAAACCATCATGGCAAAGACTCTGCCACTTTGTCACTCTGTCACTTTGTCACTCTGTCACTGCGCCGCGCTCTGTGCGGCTGCGCCGCACAGAGCGCGGCGACAGTATGCTGGAAATGCTGCTGGTCATTGCCCTGGTAATGGCGATGGCACCTTACATGTATTACCGGATTTCGGAAACCGGGCGCGACGTTTCCAATCTGGCGGTGGCAAAGCGGATACCGGCCTATGGCGCGCCGATTATGAACTATGTGCGGCTGAATCAGGATTTATGGACCCCGGCGGCCCGGATTAAAATGACGGCGGAAGAACTGAATCAAATCCTGGCCGACGCAAACGACACCGACCATGGCCCAGCGACCAACGACCAGCGACCAACGACCAACGACCAACGACCAATCCTCCTTCGCCAAGGCTACAGCGGACAGGGGCTACGGCGGACAAGCGACCAACGACCACCGACCACCGACCAACGACCACCGACCACCGACCAACGACCACCGACCACCGACCAACGACCAACGACCAACGACCCGTTGTTCTCGTTGTCCGGCGCGTTTATAAATAAATACAAGACCGCGAACGGATCGGCGTTTGACATCTATCTGCAATTCAAGGTCCGGGGCTCTGACGAAATGCGGAATGTCAAAATTGCAAAGATGATCGGATCCGACGCCGGAATCGCCCGCGACGGCGCCGCCGACGGGGTATACGGCAACTGGTCGGCGAGCAGCGAGATTTTTGAGGCCGGAAACATCGTATACCGCATATCAGAAAATCTGGCGTTTCAGGATTCGGAAAGATTCCTGCACCGGACGGTTTTAGGCGAAGAAAAACTGAACAGCATGCTGCGGCCGATGTCCTTGGGCGGACATACGGTTTACAACATAGGCGCCGCCATCGCGGACAGCATCCGGGTCGCGGACGCGTCGGCATTGTTCGCGGATGCGAGCGTCGCGCGCGCGACCGAGCTACAATTTCCATCCGGCGCAAATCTGGATCCGTCCGGCGCGATGTTCGGCTCTGTTCGCGTATTAGGCGACATCACCGGATTCCGCAATATCGCCGCCGGCGGGCTTTCCGGACGCGGCGCGGGAACCTGGGCACGCCAGGGTTCGGTCATCGCAGACAAGGCGGCCGTTTCAGATTCTGTTCATGTCGGCGGAAACCTGTATGTAAAATCAGACGTCACGCGGACGATTTCCGGATTTTCCGGACTGGTCGCGCATTCCGTCTACGTGCCGTTTTTATCAACGCAAGAGCTGGCCTTTCTCGGCGGATTCGGGCTGACCGTGTCCAGCGAGCTGATGATGTCCGGCACGGATTCGCCGCTGAAACTGGGGTCGTGGATATTTCCGTCCCTTAACATGCCGAAGCTGAACGGGCTGGTCCTGCATAGGTTCGGGGGCGGCGATATCGCGGCCGCCGCGGCGATTTCCCAAAACGAATTCAAACCGATTACTGACAGCGGGTGGAAAGAAATCCGCCCGCCCGCGCCGCAAGTAACAAAGTGACAGAGTTACTAAATGAAAAATAAATTTTATTTCTTTATAAAATTATCATGGCAAAGACTTTGTCACTCTGTCACTTTGTCACTCTGTCACTTTGTCACTGCGCCGCGACGCGCGCGACGCGCGCAGGGCGGCAGCGCGATGATAGAGCTGCTGCTTTCTCTCGCCATATTCGCGGTTCTGCTGCCGTTCGTCGTCCGCTGGGAAAAGGCGCGCGTTCAGCGCGCGGAAAACATCGTCATCGCGCGCGACATAGACGTTGTGCGCGGGGCCCTTGAAAGATACATATCCGAAAATAAAAAAGATTTCCTGGGCACCGTCAGCAGAAATATAACGCGCGTCAGAATCTCTGACCTGAAAGATTACGGCGTGCCCGCGGAACTTATTGCGAAATACGGGAATGATTTTCAGTTGCGCATCTTAAAATCCGCGGATATAGCGGATCACGCGGTTCTGCAAGGCGTCGTCATTATGAACTCGGCGGACTTTACCCCGATCCGCACGCGCGAGATAACGATGCTGGGCGGTGCCGCCGCCGGATTTATAGAGGGCGCGCAAGCATACGGCGCATACGGCACCTGGGGGCAGAGCGTGGGGCAAATCGGCGGCGGACGGCTGGCGAATTCGCTGACCGCCAACACGGCGGCGATGCGGTCCGGCGACGACTATATCTGGCGGCTGCCGTCCGACGACGCGACGGACGCGACAATGGCGTCGGATTTGAACATGGGCGGGCACGACATCGCGAACGCCGGGTATCTGGACGCGCGCGCCGCGCGGTTTGAGCAATCGCTGGCCGCGAATGAAATAGCGGCCGGAAAGATAATCTATTCCAACCGCGCGGAGCTGTCCGGAAAATTGCAGATAACGGGCGAGGCGACGATAAACGGAATCCTGTCCGCGGACGCGCGCGGCATGCAGATAAACAACGACATTTTCCTGGACAATTCCGCGCGGTTTAACAGCGTGACGGCCAAGGAAATATGGGCGAACACGATGACCTTGTCCGGACTGACCGCATCCAGCAGCCTGGACTCGCCGGCGATAATGAAGGTGGGCGAGACGGTGAATATGGCCGGCGGGCGGATTGACGCGATGTTCGTGACGGTCGGATTCGCCGGATCCCTGACGCCGCGGCTGGTTGTCCAGGGCATGATCACGGATCCCGTTGACACGTCGTATTTTTGGAATCTGGCGGACGGCACGGCCAGTTTCTCGGACCTCTCTCTGCCGAACCTGAACCAAATGATGCGCGCCGCCGTGTCCGGCGAGGGAACCGATACGGATTCCTATTCGGCAATGTCAACCGTCGCCGCGAACGCGAATGCGACCGTATCGGATTTTATGCTGGCCTTGGCGGAAATCCAGACGCGCGTCCGCGCGAAATACAAGGCGTTGAATTTAGAGTAGCGAAATTTAAGATTGAAGATTTATGATTTATGATTTATGATTCATCCGAATCAATCGTAAATCATAAATCTTAAATCACAAATGAAACTGACCTGTCCTTTTTGCAAAACGGAATACGCGGCGGATGTGGCGCCGGGCGCCGCCGTCGCATGCGCCTGCTGCGGGCATGCATGGCGGACAGGCGGGAAGCGGCGCGTGCCCGTCTTGTGGCTGATGACCCTGGCATGTTTCGTCTTGGCGCTGTCCGTATTTGCCGGCGTGGTGTTTGTCCGGAACAATGAGGCCGCGGCCAAGCAGCAAGAGCAACCGCTGGCAATCCAAGTATCAAACGTCCGCACGGTCGCCGACGCGGACGGGCAAGAGCACTTCATGGTCAGCGGCACCATACGGAACCAGTCGGCGGCGATTCACGGCGTTCCGGATCTGGTCGTGTCTTTGCGCGACGCGGACGGCAATGTCATAATCACGCAGAAATTCCTGCCGCCGGTGCCGTTGCTGGATGCCGGCGAAACCGCGGAGTTTGCGCATACCGTCGCCGAATTCTCGGCGGATGCAAAAAAAGTCGGGGTGGAGTTTAAATAGCCAAAGCAACATCAAGCGTCATCCCGCGGGGCGTCCGAAATACGTGCGAACGCGCATAAGGCGCAACCCGGTCCCGGGACAAACGAAGTTTGACACGGGTGGGAATCGCGGGATTCAGTTAAATAAAAAGAATCTAAAAATGAATCAAAACAGACTTGCATCATTATTTGCTCTTTGCCCTTTGCTTCTCGCCCTTTGCTGTTTGCCGGCGCGGGCCGCCACCACGCCGCCGCCAACGCCCAGATCGGTCTTTTCCACCAGCGCAGATTGGGAGGCCGTAACCGGACTCCGCCTGTCCGAATACCGGATGACATTCGGCCGCGACAAGACCCAGGGGGATATAGGATTAGAGCTCTACTTTCTGGACGGATTCCCATGCTATGCCCAATCAGAGAGGGTGCGCGCATGGATATCGCCGTCATTCGGGTACTCGGTTGACAAGGACGCGTTCATGCGCATAGTATGCCTCGCGCCGCCGCAAACCGTGCAATTGGCGTTCCGGGAATCGCGACGCACGGATTTTCAGGGAACCACGACCGGCCTGCTGACCTGTCAAACCGAGAAATCCGGAAACGATATTCTGGTAAACCTGACCAATTGCCAAAAGCTGGACAATTGGAAGGATTTTAAATAGTGACAGAGTGACACAGTGACAAAGTTAACCCGGCTATTCTGTCACTCTGTCACTTTGTCACTTTGTCACTAACAATGTCTGAAACAACCCGAACCTTTATTGCGACAGAATCCGACGCAGGCATGCGCCTGGATAAATTTCTGGCGCTGCGAATGCCTGAATTTTCCCGCACGGAAATCCAAGATTTTCGCATAGCGAAAATCTCTGGCGACAGGCCGCAAGTCACAGGTGACAGATTAAAATTATCAAATAAAATAAAGCCCGGCGAAGAATACTCTGTTGAAATTCAAATCAGGTCAACCAATCGCCCGCTGCCAGTCGCCAATCACGATAAAATATCGCTGGACATTTTGCACGAAGACGACGATATAATCGTGGTGAACAAACCGCGAGGCATCGCGATGCACCCCGGCGCCGGGCGGGACAGCGGAACATTGGTTCAGATGGTATTGGGGCATACGAACCTCTCGCATATCGGCGGGGACACCCGCCC
>Ga0209629_10000758_pt1 | contig 18682 bp, 12 predicted proteins | sample TergutCu122P5_FD_187286 | JGI IMG/M metagenome (GOLD analysis project Ga0209629, IMG submission 187286) | Cubitermes ugandensis P5 segment gut microbial communities from Kakamega Forest, Kenya - Cu122 P5 (SPAdes) (version 2) | ecosystem: Host-associated > Arthropoda: Insects > Digestive system...
CGCCCACAGCGGTGAAAGTTCCGAAATCCTGCCATACCGCCGCCGCCTTATACGCGGCAATATCCGGACAGGAAGCTACTTCAAGCGTCAGGCCGCTTAGTGTTACGCCGGAAAAAACATTGGCATTGACGGTTTGCGGCGCGGGACGCAGGTTGGTAACTTTGGTGAGCAAGGTGCAATCTTCAAAAGCATAATCGCCAATTGAAGTAAGCGAAGCGGGAAGGGTTAAACCTGTAAAGCCGGAGCAACCATTAAAAGTGCAATAGCCAATTGAAGTAACACCATCGGGAATGGTCAAGGTACCTGTAAAGCCGGAGCAATCCAAAAAAGCAAAATCGCCAATTGAAGTAAGCGAAGCGGGAAGGGTTAAAGTACCTGTAAAGCCGGAGCATGCGTAAAAAGCCTTCTCGCCAATTGAAGTAAGCGAAGCGGGAAGGGTTAAAGTACCTGTAAAGCCTTCGCAATACCAAAAAGCATAATCGCCAATTGAAGTAAGCGAAGCGGGAAGGGTTAAAGTACCTGTAAAGCCGGAGCATCCGTAAAAAGCATAATCGCCAATTGAAGTAAGCGAAGCGGGAAGGGTTAAACCTGTAAAGCCGGAGCATCCGTAAAAAGCACCATAGCCAATTGAAGTAATACCATCGGGAATGGTTAAAGTACCTGTAAAGGAGCAATCCCAAAAAGCACCATTGCCAATTGAAGTAAGCGAAGCGGGAAGGGTTAAAGTACCTGTAAAGGAGCAATACCAAAAAGCACCATTGCCAATTGAAGTAAGCGAAGCGGGAAGGGTTAAAGTACCTGTAAAGCCTTCGCATTCGTCAAAAGCATTATCGCCAATTGAAGTAAGCGAAGCGGGAAGGGTTAAAGTACCTGTAAAGCCGGAGCATCCGTCAAAAGCATTATCGCCAATTGAAGTAATACCATCGGGAATGGTTAAAGTACCTGTAAAGCCGGAGCAATAGGCAAAAGCACCATCGCCAATTGAAGTAAGCGAAGCGGGAAGGGTTAAAGTACCTGTAAAGCCGGAGCATTCGTAAAAAGCACTATCGCCAATTGAAGTAAGCGAAGCGGGAAGGGTTAAAGTACCTGTAAAGCGTAAGCATCCGTAAAAAGCCTCCGCGCCAATTGAAGTAAGCGAAGCGGGAAGGGTTAAACCTGTAAAGCCGAAGCATGCGTAAAAAGCACTATCGCCAATTGAAGTAAGCGAAGCGGGAAGGGTTAAAGTACCTGTAAAGCGTAAGCAATAGGCAAAAGCACCATCGCCAATTGAAGTAAGCGAAGCGGGAAGGGTTAAAGTACCTGTAAAGCCGGAGCATTCGTAAAAAGCACTATCGCCAATTGAAGTAAGCGAAGCGGGAAGGGTTAAAGTACCTGTAAAGCCGGAGCAATACCAAAAAGCATTATCGCCAATTGAAGTAAGCGAAGCGGGAAGGGTTAAAGTACCTGTAAAGCCGGAGCAATACCAAAAAGCATTATCGCCAATTGAAGTAAGCGAAGCGGGAAGGGTTAAACCTGTAAAGCCTTCGCATTCGTAAAAAGCATTATTTCCGATACTTGTAACCCCGTTCCCGATCACCAGCGTTTTGAGATTCGCACCTTGAGAAGACCAGGGGGCAGTACCGGCGGCATAATCCGTCATCACTCCGGTTCCCGGGGCTGCGTAACTGATGGTAAGCGTCAGGTTGGGGGCTGTGCCTGTAATCGCCCATGTCAAGCCGCTTCCGCACGTACCACCGCTTGTCTGAGCGTATGCCCCGATAATCAAGCCAAATATGGCGAGTGCGAGGATACTCAAGCCAAATATGGCGAGTGCGAGGATCAGTTTTGTCTGAATCAACTGTTTCATTTTATTCTATCTGTTTAATATTTAATTGTTGTCTTATTGTCTGAACCGTGATTTTTATAAGATTTACATGATTTCCAAGATTGATATTATGTACATTTACATCCTGTTCATCTTTTCAATCTTATTAAAATCACGGTTCAGACATTCTGCCCGTTTGGATGTATCCCTCCGAACTGTCCGGATGCGTCCCCCCAGGATGATTGGATGCATCCCCCCAGACTGTCGGGACGTCTGCCTACGGATTTACTGTCATTATCCGCTGAAAAATAAATGACCTGGGTGTTTTTACTGCCGCTCCGCCGCCGGAGTACTGTGTTACGACCTTCACCTGCCAGTTGCCGGCGGGCAGCGCGGGTATCATCGCAATGATACGCGAGGGTTTGTTTTCGATGATGACTGCGGCTTTTGTTTCCGCACCGTCTTCGGCTACGAACCACAGTCCGCATGTCGGATCGGGACCTTCGATCTTCAGGTTGTAACCGCGCACTTCGACCACGCCGCCGGAGGTCAGCTTTTCGTTGACCGCGCCGCTGACGCTGTCCTTCACCTCCTGAATGTTCGGAAGTGCAGCAGCGGAATTTGTCTTTTCAAACTTCACTTCCTTTTCCGTCCGGCGGAGCAGGATGCCTTTGGTCAGGTTGACGTTGAGTTTGTGGCGGTTGGCGTCGAACATGTCGAGCGGTCCTTCAAAGACGCCCGAAATCGAGAAAGAGGTGTTAAACAGCGGCAATGTCAGCGAATAGCCTTCGAGCAGCGCTTCCGAGACGGCTTCTTCAAAACCGTTAAGTACGGCGAGGATGTCGGTGCGGGTGAGCAGTGTGCCTTTGTTCAATATACGTGTGATGAGCGCCTCCTTATCCAGCGTGGCGATGCTGTGTGTCTGCGCCGAATAGTCGTCGGGACGTTCGGTCAGCAGGTTTTCGATTAATGAGTACTGGAGCATAGTTTGATAGTGAATAGTGAATAGTTAATAATGAACAATGTAGAGACGCGATTTATCGCGTCTTCGCTCCTGCCCTTCTGAACCACCCATTCCCTCTGAACCACCCCTGCCCCTCCAGAGGAGGGGAATGGAGGGGAATTTTTTGCAATGTAGAGACGGATGATTATCCGTCTCAATTGCGAAGACAGACAGGGGGGAGACGGACAATCGTCCGTCTCTACATTGTTCACTGTTCATTATTCATTGTTCACTGACTTTCAGTCTTCCTGCTGTGTTGCCTCATATTCTTTCAGCAACTTATCCTGAACATCAGTCGGAACGAGTTCATAGCTGGCAAACTTCATCGTAAATGAAGCGCGTCCGCCTGTGATTGAACTCAGCGAGGTCGAATAATTCGCCATCTCTTTCAATGGCACCTTAGCCATCAATTTTTCGTATCCTTTGATGCTGTTCATCCCCATAATCATGGCGCGGCGACCCTGCAAGTCACTCATCACATCTCCCAGGTAATCACCCGGCACCATCACTTCCACGTCATAGATCGGCTCCAGGATTTTAGGGCCTGCTTCTTTGAAAGCATTGCTGAACGCATTCCGGCCGGCCAGCATGAAGGATATTTCATTGCTGTCTACCGGGTGCATCTTACCGTCGTATACAATAATACGTACATCGCGCGCGTATGAACCGGTCAGCGGCCCCTGCTCCATGCGTTGCATCACCCCTTTGAGAATTGCCGGCAAGAAACGGGCGTCAATAGAGCCTCCAACGATGCTGTTGATAAAAATCAGTTTGCCGCCCCAATCCAAATCGATGTTTTGCGTGTCTCGCGGAGTAATCTTATATTCCTGTCCGCCAAACTTATACATGGACGGATCAGGCATCCCCTCGACGTAAGGCTCCACAATCAGGTGTACTTCGCCAAACTGTCCGGCGCCTCCCGATTGTTTCTTATGGCGATAGTCTGCGCGTGCAGATTTTGTAATCGTTTCACGGTAAGGGATGCGCGGCTCAAGGAACTCAATTTGAATCTTATCCAGATTTTCAACTCGCCATTTCAAAGTGCGGAGATGAAACTCGCCCTGTCCTGACAGGATAGTCTGTTTCAGTTCTTTGGATTGTTCGAATATCCATGTCGGGTCTTCTTCGTGCAAACGCGACAGGATTTCGCTCAACTTCTCGGCCTCTGCTTCATTTGCTGCTTTGACCGCCCTGCGATACTTTGGCTCAGGATATTTAATAAAATCAAACCCGTAATCGCAGCCTTTCTCGTTCAGCGTATTTCCCCTGCGGACATCTTTCAGCTTCACCGTAGCGCCAATGTCGCCTGCTGCCATCTCGGTAACTTCCATTCTGTTCTGGCCTGAAACAGAGAAGATTTGGGCAATGCGTTCTTTCGATCCGCGATCGGAATTGATTAGATCATCGCCTACCTTCACTTTGCCGGAGATGACCTTAAAGAAAGAAACTTGTCCGATATGCGACTCGACAGTCGTTTTAAAGAAGAACAGGCTGGTTGGGCCTTCCGGATTGGTTGCTACTTCCACTCCGTCGGTCGTCACTACGCGAGGCATCTTGTCGGTAGAAGGAACGGCGTCGCCCAGAAAATCCAGTGCCGTATGTACGCCAATGTTTTTGCTGCCACTCGCACAGATCACAGGGATAATCCCGTGTTTCACCAATCCAGCACCAATTCCAGCACGGATATCGTCTTCGGAGAGCGTCCCTTCTTCAAAGAATTTTTCCATCAGGGCATCGTCATTTTCGGCTGCTGCTTCGACTAACGTATTATGCAGGCCGGTAGCTTTGGATAGCTCGCCGGCAGGAATATCAGATACTTCAGGCGTGCCTCCCTCCGCTTTCCAGTGATACATCTTCATCTTCAGTACATCAATGATGGAGTTGAAATTCAACCCTGAATGTACAGGATACTGTACCTGAACGACTTTGTCGCCATAATTCTCTTTCAACTGTGTAAACGTGTTGTCAAAATCGGCCTTATCATTATCCAGGTGATTGACAAGAAAGATGACCGGTTTGTGAAACTGCTCAATGTAACGGAACTGATTGATAGTGCCAACTTCAACACCGTACTGGGCGTTGACCGCCATCAATGCCACATCCATCACATTCAGGGCGGAAACGGCTCCTCCCACAAAATCGTCCGAACCCGGACAATCAATGAAGTTTAATTTGAGCTTGTTCCATTCGATACTGAAAACGGTTGAAACAACAGAATACCCATATTCTTTTTCAACCGGAAAATAATCACAGACCGTATTGCCTGCCTCAACTGTACCACGACGTTTTATAACTCCACTCTCGAAGAGCATCGCTTCAGCGAGAGTGGTTTTCCCGGAGCCGGAACTGCCTACGATTGCAATGTTCCTGATTTCATTTGTTTGATAAACTTTCATTACGTAAATATTTTTATTTTGAATATATTTTGATGTCGGATAAAATGAGTTGCAAAGATAATATTTTTTTTTCTCCCGACAACGCAAACATTGCAAAGTCCAAATAAAACCATATATTTGCAAGGAAAATGATGATGAAATTCAACGTTCAAAGATATAATTCGTGTTTATTTATAACTTAAAAAATTGATGATGAGATATTTTTTATTACCCTTCGTGATGTTGTTGTTTGCATTGCCAGCCATTGCGCAACAACGAAACGTCATTGAAGATGAAAGTAAAGTCCCTGCTTATCAGCTTCCTGACGTGTTGCTCTGTACAAACGGAGAAAAAGTGACTTCCGTAGATCAGTGGGAAAAAACGCGCCGTCCCGAACTGCTCCGCCTGTTTCAACAGCATGTCTATGGCGTACCGTTTGCCCTCAAAGACGCCGGAATCAACGTCAAATATGAAAAAATGCGAGAAAATCCCAACGCACTGAACGGAAAAGCAACGCAGCAACAGCTTAAAATCATCTTGTCGAAGGGAGACATGGTGCGTGAAATATGGCTGTTGATCTACCTTCCCAAGTCGCCACAAACGAACATCCCTGTTTTTCTTTCCTATAATTTCAATGGCAATCATACGGTTCATAGCGACCCCGGCATCCTGATTTCACCGTCAATTGCAAAGATTTCATCCAAAGACCAGGAGACCCTGAGAGGAGACCAGTCGAGGCGATGGTCGTTAGAAAGGATTGTTGGTGAAGGATTTGCAGTTATTACCGCTTGCTATCACGACGTCTTCCCCGACAACAAGGATTTAAAGGACGAAAGCATTCTCCCTCTTTTTGACGGTTACGCGGCGATGAAGACGGACGATCATGCCGAACAGGCGATTGGCGCATGGGCTAAAGGCTACAGTATCATCATGGATTATATTGTGTCGAACCCGATGTTTGACAGTCGGCGGGTTGCGGTGATGGGTCATTCGCGGCAAGGAAAGGCTGCTTTGTGGGCAGGTGCGCTGGATAAACGGTTTGCCATTGTGATTTCAAATAATTCGGGTTGCGGAGGAGCAGCGCTGTCGAAACGAATCTTCGGAGAGACGGTCGACCTTATTACGACAAGTTTTCCGCACTGGTTCTGTCCGGCATTTACAAGCTATGCTAACAACGAAGCAGCGTTGCCGGTCGACCAGCACGAACTGATTGCCTTGATCGCTCCGCGTCCTGTCTACATAGCGAGTGCGGCGGAAGATTTATGGGCTGATCCGAAAGGCGAATTTCTTTCCGGCGTTTATGCCGGCGCGGTTTACCACCTTTACGGACTGAAAGGCCTGGAAACGAATGTGATGCCGACCATCAATACGCCCATTATGAATCAGATCGGATACCATATCCGTAGCGGCGTCCACGATGTGACGGATTTTGACTGGCAAAGCTATATAGCATTTGCAAAAAAGCACTGGAGAAAATAATTTTAAATGAACAATGAACAATGAATAATGAACAATTCAAATATGCTGTTTGCAGGATTGTTGCAAAAAAACAACACGTCATTTTATAGATAACAGAATACTAACATAAATCATTCAAGATTATTCAACAGTGGCCAGTCTGTACATACACGTCCCTTTTTGTCTCACGCGATGTACGTATTGCAACTTTTACTCGCAAACGCAACTCATTTATAAAGAAGCATATATAAAGGCTCTTATCCGTGAATTGGAAGTGCGGAAAGATTATCTGGAAGGTGAGGCCATCGAAACGGTCTACTGGGGAGGCGGTACGCCATCAATGTTACAACAGGCTGACTTTGAACCTGTTTTCAATGCCGTAAACCGCTATTACACCCTATCTTCTTCACCTGAAATCACATTGGAAGCCAATCCGGATGATATGACAGATAAATATGTCGCGATGTTGCGGTCGTTGCCGTTTAACCGGATCAGCATGGGGGTGCAAAGTTTCCATGACGCTGAACTGCGCCTGTTGAATCGGCGGCACACAGCCCAAGAAGCCCTCCGTGCCATCTTACGCTGTCAACAGTACGGTTTTTCAAATCTGAGCATAGACTTGATTTATGGACTTGCCGGGCAAACACTCAACGAATGGGAGGAAAATATAGATACGGCGATCAGGCTGCAACTTCCTCATCTATCGGCTTATTGCTTGACGTATGAAGAGGGGACGGCCTTGCACCAACAGTGGCAGGAAGGGTTGATCAAGCCGGCTGATGAAGAAACGGTCATCCTGATGTTCAATATGTTGATTGATAAATTAGAAGCGGTCGGTTATCTGCACTATGAGATTTCAAATTTCAGCAAGCCGGAGTGTTTTTCGCGTCACAATACTGCCTACTGGATGGACAAAAAATACATTGGCATCGGCCCTGCGGCACACTCCTACAATCTTCATTCGCGGCAATGGAATATCGCATCCTTGCCTGACTATATAGAAGGGATTGCCAAAAACATTCCGGCCATTGAAATTGAAAGTATCAACGAACGAACACGTTACAATGAATATTTGATGACCCGTCTTCGTACGATGTGGGGCATTGAATTAGCTGCTTTCACCACATCGTTCGGACAGGAACGGCTCTCCTTTTTGTTGAAACAGTCCACCCCCTTTTTACGGGCCGGAAAGATGGAGAAAAAGGCAGACCAATTGCGCATCACCCGAAAAGGAATGTTGGTGGCCGATGGGATCATCCGGGAGTTGATAGACGTCGTAAATAACCCTGTTTGAAGGACAAAACAAGCGGTTTGAAGGACGAACTAAAATTTTTTTTGTACAAAATGCATTTTTTTTTGGATTTTTTTGTTGTTGTTTCAAATTTAATATGTACTTTTGCATCGAATACGTGATTATTGTGCCTAATTTATACATTATATCAGGATGCAATGGCGCGGGTAAAACAACGGCTTCCTACACGATTCTGCCTGAAATGCTGGGATGTAGAGAGTTTGTTAATTCCGACGAGATTGCGAAAGGACTTTCGCCTTTCAATTCTGACAATATCACTGTCGCAGTTGAAGCGAGCCGGATAATGTATAAGAGAATCAGAGAGCTGATCTCATCGCAGAAGACATTTGCACTGGAAACGACTTTAGCCAGCCGGTCGATTGCAAAACTTTTAAGCGGGGCGCAGGAAAACGGATATTACGTGACATTGCTGTATTTTTGGTTGAATACACCGGATCTGGCAGTGGAACGTGTCAAGAACAGGGTTGCTTCGGGTGGACATAATGTGACAGAGTCTACCATCAGGCGGCGCTATGATACAGGGATTTACAATCTGTTTCATTTGTACATGCCGATTTGCGACTACTGGATGATTACCGACAACTCTTTGTCTCCAATGGAAATCATTGCCAAAGGAGTGAAAGAAGGCGAAACAACGATATATAATGAATTAATATATAATAAATTAAAAAACTATGAATGAACGTGAGTTGGGCAAATTTGAAGAAAGCGTCATTAAAGGTGCCAGTATAGCTTTTCAACGTTTAGTCAAAAAACGCAAAGAAGAGAATGGCGAATTAGTGTTCGCCCGCAACGGGCAAGTATTTCGTGTCAAGGCACACGATTTATAGGTAAAATTTTCTTCAATCATTGTAATTTGGAAGAGCGACCGGTTGGGGCGCTCTTTTTTTTGTAACATATATCTATTATAATGAGAGTGTAGAGTTTAGAAAATTGATAATTGACTATCAACTACCGTCTATCATCTGAAAACTGAAAACTATCAGCTATCAACTATCAGCTATGCAGGCAGCGATTGCCTTGATATGCGCCGGAGTAGTGCCGCAACAGCCTCCAATAATATTGGCGCCCGCATTAACCAAAGCGGGAACATAGGAAGCCATCATTTCAGGCGTTTCGGGAAAGACGTCCACGCCATCGACTAATATGGGAAGGCCTGCGTTGGCATGTACGAGAATTGATGCGTCCGGAAAAGCTGCCTTCATTGCTTTGACAATGTCGATCATTCGCTCCATGCCATTGCCACAGTTGGCGCCAATGATCGTAGCGCCTGCAGCCAACGCCTTGCCGGCAGCATCCACAGGCGTCAATCCCATCATGGTACGGTATTCTCCCTGCATCGTTTTGTCGAATGTGAACGTGGCAATCACCTCTAATCCGGTGTTTTCTTTCGTAGCACGAATGGCTTGAATGGCTTCGTCAGCATCACTCATCGTCTCAATACACACAGCATCAGCTCCTCCTTTTTCGAGAGCGACGGCCTGTTGGCGAAAACAATCATACCATTCATCTTCCGTCACGTCGCCCATAAGGAGCATCTTGCCGGTAGGGCCGATGGAGGCGATCACATACTTATCTTCACCGGCTGCGTGACGCGATAACCGTGCTGCCGCTTCGTTGATTTCTGCTGCCTTGTCTTGCAGACCGTAATGTTGCAGCTTATACCGGTTAGCCCCGAAACTGTTGGTCTCGACCATATCAGCGCCTGCATCGATATAGCTTTGAGCGATCTCTATCACAGCGTCGGGATGAGAGAGACACCACTCGTCGGGACATTCGCCCGGCTGAAGTCCTTTCTGATGCAGGAACGTGCCCCATGCACCGTCAGATACTAATATCTTTCCGGTTTTCAATAAGTCGGTAATTGTTTGCTTACGCATATTTTTGCAGATTAGAATTGTTTGACAATGACTTTTTGCGTTTGATCGGTTGATTTTGAACGTTTACAACGCAATAATTGTTACAAAGATAAATAAAATTTCTATCTTCGCTAAACAAAAGCGAAGACAGGCGGCGTTTCGGCAAAAAAAATGTGCAGGCATATTTTGTTCTGCTCTCAACTTGCACTATCTTTGCAACATGATTGTGATACATCAACCGGAAGAAAATGTAGGAAACAGGTGGTTAGGCGCTGTCGGTTTTTTCGATGGGGTACATGCCGGACACCGCCATTTAATCAAGGAAATGAGGCGATTAGCTGATGAAAGAGAAATGTCGACAATCGTTTTTACTTTCCCTGTTCATCCACGTATTGTTTTACATTCGGATTACCGTCCGAAACTGTTGAACACGCCGGATGAGAAATTGAAATTGTTGGCAACGACAGGAGTAGATTACTGTGCGGTCATCGATTTCACACCTGAGCTGGCAATGTGTTCGGCTTCCGATTTTATCGTACACACGCTGTCAGAAAAGTGGAATATAAAGTGCTTATTGGCAGGCTATGACCATCGTTTTGGCTATCATCGTACAGACGGATTTGAACAATACAGGGAATATGGCAAATCATGCGGGATGGAGGTGTTGCTCGCCACTCCGTTCGAGCGCGACCACCAAATCGTCAGTTCATCGAAAATCAGGCAATTATTGGCTGAATGTCGTGTGGAAGAAGCGGCGCAACTGCTCACTTATCCTTACCTGTTAAGTGGTGTTGTCGTCAGCGGGCAGCAGAGAGGGAGGACGTTGGGATTCCCGACCGCCAATATGGAAATTGATGACCCGTTGAAAGTATGGCCGGGAATGGGTGTGTATGCCGTCTGGGCTTATGTAGACGGCGTGCGACACAAAGGAATGCTCACCATCGGCAATCGCCCGACACTGAATGGCGACAACATAACGATAGAAGTCTACTTACTGGATTTCTCGGAGATGATTTACGGAAAGCGCATCGAAGTTGAATTTATGTATTATCTTCGTGAAAACCATAAGTTTAGTAGTATCGAAGCGCTCAAGGGACAACTTGAACAGGATTGTCTGAGAACGGAAGAATTATTACAATAACAGGGTATAAACCAATATGTTCCAATTATGAATTGTGAATGATTGATTCATTGAATGAGATCCTTTGAATCTTTGAATTATTGAATCTTTGAATAATAATTTTAACAGCGTATGAACCATTTCAAACATGCGATTGAACTTCTTAAAGGCATCATATCACGTCCTTCTTTGAGCAGGGAAGAAGGCAAAGTCGCTGATTTTCTCGAAGAACAATGGCGTAAAGCCGGACATGAAGTGCGCCGCAAAGGGCATAATTTGTGGCTTACGGCGCCGGGGTTCGATGCTGCTCGCCCTACCATCTTACTCAATTCGCATATTGACACTGTCAAGCCTGTTGCCGGATGGGACAAAGACCCTTTTACTCCCGTTGAGGAAGACGGTTGCCTGTATGGTTTGGGCAGCAACGATGCAGGCGCCAGCGTGGTAGCGCTGTACGAAACATTTGCCCTGTTAAGCGCTCACAGACAGTCCTATAATTTAATTTTTCTGGCGTCGGCCGAAGAAGAAGTATCGGGTCAGAACGGGGTGGAAAGTGTACTTGACGAACTCCCTCCCATCGCTTTCGGGCTGGTGGGAGAGCCAACGTCCATGCAACCGGCCATTGCAGAAAAAGGGATGGTGGTGTTGGATTGCATCAGCCACGGTGTGTCGGGACACGCCGCCCGTAACGAAGGCCGTAATGCCATTTTACTGGCCATCAAAGATATTAACCGGCTGAATGAGATGATATTTCCGCTACAAAGCGACTTGTTAGGCCCTGTAAAAATCACGACGACAATGATTAAGGCCGGAACGCAACATAATGTGATTCCGGACCGGTGTGAATTTACGGTAGACGTGCGCAGCAATGAGTTTTATTCGAACCGCGATTTGGTTGAGGCCATCTCTCAACAGATAGAAAGTGAGGTGATTCCGAGAGGATTCAGGTTAAATTCATCGCGGATCGACCCTCAACATCCATTTGTGCAGCGAGCTATTGCGATGGGGAAAAAACCTTTCGGCTCTCCAACGCTGAGCGACCAGGCGCTGATGAACTTCCCGACAGTTAAAATGGGACCGGGAGATACTGTAAGGTCGCATACGGCCAACGAATTTATCCGTCCTTCGGAAATCATGGAAGCTATTGAGTTGTATTTTAAGCTATTCGATGGATGGGTCATTTGAGACCGTAAGATAGTAAGACCGTAAGACATTAATATTCTACACTCTATACTCTAAACTCTACACTCTAAATAAATGATTCCCTCCACCATCAAAAAAATAATCAGTACGGTAGGCGTTCGCTATCTGGTGGCCGCTTTCAACTTGGCGCTCATTTTTGTGAATGCCAAGATTTTGGGTGTAAGTGGGATGGGATTGGCCGGCGTGATCTATGCTTCGGCCAATATTGCAGTGATTGTCAACAGTATTCTCGGCGGGAGTACGATCGTCTATTTTATGAACAGGGTCGATTTCCGGTATGTTTTCTGGCCGGCTTATCTGTGGGCGTTGATTGGCTCTACGATCTCATGTGGTACGATGAAAGTGATTGGCGTGTTGCCTGCAGGCTATGAAATAGATGTTTATGTGTTGTCGCTGCTCTTGTCGTTCGTTACCATTCACGCCCGGATTCTGCTGGGGAAAGACCAGATACGCGGATTCAATTTCACGTTTCTGATTCAGGGACTTTTGTTTTTCAGCATCCTGTACATTTATTATATAGCCGATATAAGGAATGTGAGAGGGTATTTATGGGGGATGTATGCGACGAATGGATTGGCGTGGTTAGTGAGTTTGGGGTTCATGCTTCCTTTCTTCCTGTGCCAACAGAAAGAGAAATCTCTCATTCCCGATTCTATCTCCAAATTATGGAAAGAAATGTTTGTCTACGGATTGTGGAGCAGCGCAGATAACCTGGCGGAGGGGTTGACAGCGCGATTGAATTATTTCTTAGTCCAGCGATTGAGCGGCTACGGGCAGGTCGGACTGTTAGATGCCGGCACTAAAATCTCGGAGAGCGTCTGGCACATCAGCCGGGGCGTCAGTTTTATCTCTTACAGTCAGGTAGCCAAGACTTTTGATGTGGAAGAACAGCGGCAGATGACGATTCGTTTCCTCCGGTTGACATTTAGCGCTATCACAATTGTAATGGGGATCATCCTGCTGATTCCTGAATGGGTCTATACGGATTATTTATTTTCTGCTGAATTTGTGGGGATTCGCAAGGTAATCAGGGGGCTGGCGATAGGGATTATTGCATTGGGGAGCAACAGCATTTTCAGTCATTACTTTATTGGCACCGGCAAAGTCAGGTACAGCACATTCTGTTCGTGCATCGGATTGCTGGTTTTGCTTTTCTCCGGTTATTTTCTGATTCCGGCATACGGCGTTTTTGGCGCTGCTCTCTCGACAAGCATTGCCTTTTCAGCCATGCTAACCTTCTCTTTCATCGTTTTTAAAAAGCAAACCGGCACGAAAATGAGGGAATTTTTACGGCTCCGAATTTGAACGTGTCGAAGTCAGGAAACGTAGAGACGCGTTTAATTCCATCATGCGGGAATTATATTCACCAAATATTCGCATTTACGGTGAATCGTATTCACCAAATTAGTATATATTTGGTGAATTGGAATAGTTGTATTACCTTTGCCGCAACAAAAAAAGGAAATGTTATGACAACTTATCAAGTACAAATTAACGAACAAACACCCTTGGGCAAAAGCATTGTCTCATTGTTGAAATCGGCAAACGGAGCAGTAGTTTCTGTTACTAAAAAGCGGGAAAAGCGGGAATTAACCTACGAGGAAGTGGTGAATAAAAGCGACCTGCACCGCTCGTTAGACAGCGCCTTTGCAGACGTCCGCCTGATGCTGGACGGCAAAAAAAAGGAAAAAACAGCGCAAGAATTACTTTATGAGCTACAAAATGAATTATGAAACGGTAGTAACCGAGGACTTTGAACGTCGCCTGAGGCGTTTGGGGAAAAAATATCCGTCCATTCCTGATGATTATAAAAGATTTCTGAAAGAACTCTTGAAAAATCCGGAAATGGGTGATAATTTAGGCGGAAATGCCCGCAAAGTACGCATGGCTATTGCCTCGAAAAATAAAGGAAAACGGGGCGGCGCAAGAGTGATAACCTGCAATGTGTTGATAAATATTGAGAATACAAAAATTTATCTGCTTACCATCTATGATAAAGGTGAACAGGACAGTATTTCAAGCAAAGATATAGAAATATTGAAACAGCGAAACGGATTGTAATAACAGATATGTCACAATTTAAAGCGTGTAAACTAAATCGTAAGACAAGTTTACACGCTTTTCTTTAGACCTTAAGACCGTAAGACACGTAAGATCGTAAGACCGTAAAAAAACTCTACACTCTAATCTCTTAATTCTTAATTCTTAATTCATCTCATTTGTATTGTTGTTATGACTAATAGATGAGTTTCACTGTTTCGTTGCCTGACTGAATGACATACACGCCGCGCGTTTGCAGCGTCGCAGTGCACAGGGTCTCTACATCGGCGGATGTTGCCACGTCACGATATATCAACATGCCGGAGATGGAATAAATGCTCCACAGTTTACCGACGGTCAATCCGCTGACGTGCAGCGTCCCCTGACTGATCCATGCCCGTAGAGACGGATGATTATCCGTCCCTGCACTGTCGATGCCGGTTGTTGTCACATTAAAGGTGATTGCTACCGAAACGGCTGTCAAGCCTTCGCCACTGACGGTCAGCGTAACTTTGTAGGCTCCCGCCTTTAATCCGGCTTTGGGTGTGAGCGTGATTTCCTTTTCACCGCCGGCTGCCAGACTGCTTACGGTTGTTGCCGGAAGCGTGAAAACATCGGCATTGGCGCCCGTGAGTGAGAGCGTCAGGTCGCCGCTGGCCACATTTCCGGTATTGATAATGATTACCGTCAGATTGTTGAATGCCGACAGTTCAATACGTTTCGTTGTAGCGAAAGGCGTAGCCACAATTACGCCCGGCGTACCGGCTGTTGTCAGTACTGTTGCGCCGGACGTCAGCTTAACGGTAAAGGTAAACGAACCGTTCTTTCCTGCGGGATTCGCTTCCGTACCTGCAATGGCCGGCGTGATGGAGGTAACCGTCACATCTCCCGTGATGGGCGTCCCGCCGCCTGCACGAAGCTGGATGTTATGCGTTTGACCGAACAGGACGCCGAGCGTATTGATCAGCCATGTTTTCACAGCATCAGCCGTGTTCGCGGTAGCTTCCGCTACGCGGTAGGTTCCGCCTTCGATACCCGTTTTCAGTGTTGCAGCGGCTTCCTTGTCAAGCTGCGCCTGCGTCTTCTTGAAGGTTGCCGAGACGGTTACGCTGGATGCCGGCATCGTGAATGTGCGGGTAGTGACATTAGGGACTGAAAGGGCTACAGAGCTTCCGCTGCCGGTAACTGCAATCGTATTCAATTCATACCCTGCGGCAGGTGAAATGGTCAGTGTGACGGTTTCGCCTGCGGTTGCGGACGTTTTGTCGGTTGTTACACTGCCATTGGTCATGGCGCCGACTGTAACGGTATAGGCGGTCGCAACGGACGCGGCTGCAATCGTTCCGCTGTTGGTTGCGCTGACGGTCGCGGCGCCTTTGGCGAGTGAAACACTGAAATCGAAACTGCCGTCTGTACCGCCGGAAGCTGCTGAAAAATTACTCAGCGTAATATCGGCTGCCGAAACGGTAATTCCGGTGGAAGAAATGAGCCTGTTGATTTGCGTCGCTAACCACGTTCTTATATCCGCTTCGGTGTTGGCTGTGGATTGGGGAACCGTGAAGGTCGCCCCTGCGATGGCTGCTTTGGCTTTTGCTACGGCTTCGGCGTCTAATGTCGCCTGCGTTTTCTTGAAAGTTGCTGCGACGGTTACGTTTGATGCCGGCATTGTGAATGTGCGGGTAGTGACATTAGGGACTGCAAGGGCTACAGAGCCTGCACTGCCGGTAACTGCAATCGTATTCAATTCATATCCTGCAGCAGGTGAAATGGTCAGTGTGACGGTTTCGCCTGCGGTTGCAGTTGTTTTGTTGGTCGATACGCTGCCGTTGGCCATGGCGCCGATTGTAACGGTATAGGTGGTTGCAACGGACGTGGCTGTAACCGTTCCGTTTTTGCTTGCGCTGCCGGTCGCACTGCCTTTGGTAAGCGCTGCGGTAAAATTGAAACTGCCATTTGTACCGTTGGAGGCTGCCGTGAAATTACTTAATGCAATATCGGCTGCCGAAACGGTAATACCGTAGGAAGCAATCAGGCTGTTGATTTGCGTCGCTAACCACGTTTTTACATCTGTCTGTGTATTGGCTGTCGCTTGCGTAACCGTAAAGGTCGCCCCTTCGATGGCTGCTTTGGCTGCTGCAACGGCTTCGGCGTCTAAGGTTGCCTGCGTCTTTTGGAAACTTGCTGCGACGGTTACGTTTGATGCAGGCATCGTGAATGTGCGGGCAGTGACATTAGGGACTGAAAGGGCTACAGCGCCTGAACCGTCGGTGGCGGTAATCGTGTTCAATTCATATCCTGCGGCAGGTGAAATGGTCAGTGTGACGGTTTCGCCTGCGGGTGCGGTCGTTTTGTCGGCCGTTACGCTGCCGTTGGTCATTGCGCCGACTGTAACGGTATAGGTGGTCGCAACGGGCGTGGCTGTAACCGTTCCGTTTTTGCTTGCGGTATCATCGGTTGCGCTGCCTTTGGTAAGTTTAACGGTGAAACCGAAACTGCCGTCTGTGCCGTTGGAAGCTGCCGTGAAATTACTCAGCGTAATATCTGTTGCCGTTACTGCATCAACGCCTGTTGAAGCAATCAGGGTGTTGATTTGCGTGACTAACCACGTTTTTACATCCGCTTCGGTGTTGGCGGTGGATTGGGGAACCGCGAAGGTTGCCCCTTCGATGGCCGCTTTAGCCGCTGCGACGGCTTCGGCGTCTAAGGTTGCCTGCGTCTTTTGGAAAGTTGCCGAAACGGTTACGCTGGATGCCGGCATGGTGAATGTGCGGGTAGTGACATTAGGGACTGAAAGGGCTACAGCGCCTGCACTGCCGGTTACGGTAATCGTATTCAATTCATATCCTGAGGCAGGTGTAATCGTCAGCGTGACGGTTTCGCCTGCGGTTGCGGTCGTTTTGTCAGCCGTTACGCTGCCGTTGGTCATGGCGTTGATTGAAACAATATAAGCGCCCGACGGCGGCGTGGCTGTAATCGTTCCGCTATTGGTTGCGCTGCCGGTCGCGGTGGTGCCTTTGGCAAGCGCAACGCTAAAGTCGAAACTGCCGTCCGTGCCGCCGGAAGCTGCTGAAAGATTACTTAATGTAATATCAGCTTCCGTAACGGTAATTCCGTAGGAAGCAATCAGGCCGTTAATTTGCGTGACTAACCACGTTTTTACATCTGTATCGGCGTTGGCGTCGGATTGAGGAACCGTGAAGGTCGCCCCTTCGATGGCCGCTTTAGCCGCTGCAACGGCTTCGGCATCTAATGTCGCCTGCGTTTTTTGGAAGGTTGCCGAAACGGTTACGCTGGATGCCGGCATGGTGAAGCTGTATGTGCCATCGCTGTTATCAGTCAGCGTAATAGTCCCTCCACCGTCGGTGGCGGTAATCGTATTCAATTCATATCCTGAGGCAGGTGCGATGGTCAGTGTGACGGTTTCGCCTGCGGTTGCGGTCGTTTTGTCGGCCGTTACGCTGCCATTGGTCATGGCGTTGATTGAAACAATATAAGCGCCCGACGGCGGCGTGGCGGTAATTGTTCCGCTATTGGTTGCGCTGTCGGTTGCGGCGCCTTTGGCGAGTGAAACACTGAGGTCGAAGCTGCCATCCGTGCCGTTGGAAGCTGCTGAAAGATTACTTAATGTAATATCAGCTTCCGAAACAGTAATTCCGTAGGAAGCAATCAGGCCGTTAATTTGCGTCGCTAACCACGTTTTTACATCCGCTTCGGTATTGGCGTCGGATTGAGGAACCGTGAAGGTCGCCCCTTCGATGGCCAATTTAGCCGCTGCAACGGCTTCGGCATCTAATGTTGCCTGCGTCTTTTGGAAAGTAGCCGAAACGGTTACGCCGTAAGCAGGCATCGGGAACGTGTAAGTGTCGGTGTTGGTTTTGCCCGAACCGGTCAGGGTTACGGGAACGCTTGCATCGCCGGTTTTGTATGCCGAAATGGAAGCCAGTTCATATCCGGCAGTAATATCGGAAAGCGTCAGCGTGACGGTTTCGTTTGCTGCGTAGTCGGCTTTGTCGGCTGTTACCTTGCCATTCACGAAAGTGGCGATGCTGACGCCGTAGGTTGGCGGCACATACGCCGAAATGGTAATCGTCAGCAGACTGCTCACGTTGCCCGCCGCGTCTTGGGCGGCGATGTAGATGGTGTGCGCTCCCGTCGCGAGGCCGGTGAGCGTGATTGTCTGTTCGGCGGCGGTCAGGGCTGCCGCGTTGGTTCCGGCGGTGACCAGAGCGTTTGCGTCCGTCGGAGCCGTGCCGTCAATCTGATAGTAATACGTCCCCGCTTCATCGCTGGTGAACTTTACTGTAGCGTTTGTGTCGCTTGTGCGGCTCACCGCTCCGGCTGTAAACGTGGGCGGGGTGGTATCGGTGGCTGTGTAAGAACCGATTGTGATTACTGTGTTTGCGCTGTGGAACGCTGTTGTCGTTGCCTTTGCACGCACATAGTAAGTACCGGGTACAAGTCCTGTAATGCTTCCGCTTGGACAGGTTGTCCACGTTGTGCCGTCTGCA
>Ga0209629_10000760_pt1 | contig 18674 bp, 11 predicted proteins | sample TergutCu122P5_FD_187286 | JGI IMG/M metagenome (GOLD analysis project Ga0209629, IMG submission 187286) | Cubitermes ugandensis P5 segment gut microbial communities from Kakamega Forest, Kenya - Cu122 P5 (SPAdes) (version 2) | ecosystem: Host-associated > Arthropoda: Insects > Digestive system...
TTTTGAAACACCCTGTATATATATATATATATTTATATATATATTTATTTATTTATTTATTTATATATTTATTTATTTTAAAAAACTGGCAAAAATGTTTTGCATATCACATATGCAAAGTAACCTCCCTCCCAATAGTTTTGTCCAGTGCTGTTTTGACTACATGCAGCCAAAAATAAATATACTGGGGGAAAAATTGAAATACATGCAAATATACACAGGTGGTTCTCACACAAATGCTGCAGAAGCTGGCAGCATCAGCTACCCAAGCAATGTGTAAATGTTTAATGTCCACAAATGTATGTATTTTAAACAGTTAGGAATCTGCAGGTGTCTCTGGTCCCATAAGAAGTTCGCTCAACAAAGTTTTGCCCAAAATGCTGTGATTATTCCCATCAAGCCCTGTGGTAGACAAGAGATCACTGTATACCTGTTAATTTAACATATGCCACAAATTAATAAATAATAATTTCTAGTACTGTACAGTAATGCTGCCATGCCATTATATTAGTGCAAAAAAGAGAATATGACCATCACAGAATGAGGTATCAGCCAAAATAACCTGCCAGTGCTGTGCTAGTAGATACACACAGACTGTATGACTACACCAATGAAGAAACTAAGCTAAATATCTGTACTTACAAGTTTGAGTGACCTGTCCCTCTCCTAGCCTAAGGCGAGCCTCAGCTCCAGGACCATATGATAATGAGCTGTCATTTGTGGGTTTAAGTGATTCTGAAAAAAAGAAAGCAAAACAGCAGCTCATGACTCAGTCATGCAGATCACCTGTCTCATTTCAGGTATCAGACTGGGATAAAATACTGTTTATCCACTATTTCACCAAGTGTTTTTATTAATCTACAGATAAGGTAATCAGATAAAGGAGAAAATCTTGTTGCTAGGATTTAATTTACTTCCATTATCAAGAAGTCATCACATTGAACAAGCCTACTGTGAATGTGTGAAAGCAGCATTTATCTTATCTTTAACAACCATAACTTCTCAGGTGGAGAAGAAGCATAACAATATGAAGAATGAGGTAATCAGGAATGATGCAAAGCAGGTACAGAACTGAAGTAAGGTCTTCATGAATATTACAGAAACTGATATTAAAATGTCACAACATACTAAGAAAAGAAAGAATTGCACTTCTGCCACTGCCACCAACACCCCACCCCCCTTCAAACCCAACCACCAATGTTTGTGCACTTCATTCCATATTTGAAGGCTAAATTCTGTGCTTGCTGACTATATGATCTGGTGGCATTTGTTGCAGGTTTTCTTTATTGGGCAGTACTTCTGAATTTCATGAATTATATTACCTACTGAATCTGTTGATAATTTTCCTAATTTTGAATACAACGAAACCTCTATCCATTTTTGACACGTGTTGTGTTCCTATAGATATCACTCCATAAACTGCCACATGAACAATGTATACTTATATCTGCCACATGGCTCCACAAAAAGTCACTTCCTGTGTCAGCAATTCAGAATTCTTGGCCCTGACCCAAAATACTCCCTGAATAATTGTTTCTGAAAAGCAAAAACAGCAAAAGGAACTTGATGGCTTTGGAAAGGAGAGTAGCAGTAACTTGCCTACACTGGCAACTGCCCTTTATGTAGCAAATGTCACCATATGTCAGCCAAGTGTAAATCATGGATGAATGCCAGGGAAGATGGTGAAGCTTAGATGTAAGGTGGCAGACCTGTGAACTGTTTTATAGATTTGTTAGAAGAGTAATCTTGCATTGTCCTGTTTACTTCCCCTTTGAGTCTGGCAAGTTTCTTTATTTAACATTATGATTCCAGTTATTTGTTATTCGTGTTTATCATGGCTGGAAAATCAATGAAATCATATGGTTTTAAAAATGAGAAATTCTACACAAACAAGACAGCATGGATGACCATAACAATTTTCATGAGTTTGTAAGGGTACTGTATGCCTCCACTGGTACACAAAGTGAAAACATTTGGTTGTCTGCAGACAACTGTGCCACTCTTCTCCCAGATACATCATGTCTACAGATTGTAAAGTTTCTGTATTATCCACCAAACTGCACAAGCATGATGGGTATGGCCAGATGCTGAGAAGAATGTCAATTTCAGTTTTTATGCATCTGTAGAAAATGAGCTTGACACACATGGCATTTCCAGCACAGATGTGTTACATGATGATTGTAGCCTTGAATCAGTGTTGAGTATTGTCAAATCCCATTCTGCTTACAAAACTCTTAAATCATTCTTTCACACACATGCAGCACTGGCAAACATGACAAACAGAACATTTTGAATTTGGAGTTCATGCTGTTTCATCGGAAATGTAACATTTCAGACTAAACAGTTACTTGCATGCAGGTATTAATGCAAATTTGTATTATTTTTGTAGGCCCAAGTGCTTGTTTTTTGTGTTCCTGCTTTTGTATAAATGCTTTCCTGCACATGTAATTTCCCATATTTATCATGTTCTCCCTACAGTCACTGCTGAAATGATCAAGGTTTCACTGTATGGCTTCTTTTATTATGCCTACTAAGGGACTGAGAACCAGGGAAGTAGGGACATCATGTACCAATAAAGGGATTTGTATAAAATTAAGCAAATGAGGAAAAGTCTGACAAACACATAATAAAAGTTAACATTTCATTCTTTCAACACACAAATGCACTAGAAAGTCTTGGAGTACAATCTGGGAAGGCAGAGCAATTGATCAAATCCTTAAGAAAACATACTCTACAAATTCAGCAGTACAGTTTAGTGTTAAGTATTCCAAACTACAACTTGGAGAACATTTCATTTCAGTATAAACAGTTTTAAGAAATTCTGTAGGTTTTCTGGACAAAATTCATTGCCAAACTTACAGCATTTTATCATACTGGTAAATCACAAGTATTAATTTACCTGATACATAGCAACAATATCTATATCAATATAGATATCTATAAAAGAACCCATATGAATAAAATGCCTCCTGGAAGACTAATAAAGGCAAAGGAAGAAGAATCAGCATTATGATCTACATTACAGACAAAGGTAATAAAGATAGAGTTCTGAGATGAAAAGTAACACCACACTTATACGTACTGTTATTTGTTTTGTCTGGGGAGTCAGTAATGACAGTCAGCTTGTTGAACACTCCTCGTCCAAAATAATCTGCCACCAACGAGAATCCATCCTCAGCTCGTTCCAACTGGCTGTGGAAGGTTTCATTCAAGTCTCGAATTTGTTCCTGCAAATCATGTTTACACAGAGAGGTCAATTTTATATAACTATTTTAACGATACCAATGTTCTCTGATGATAGGATATACACACATACACATTACTTTGGTATGTATCATGGAAAACCTCTGCAGTCACATTTCCCCACATTTATATACCAAAATCTGTTAACCATAATGCCTTGTTGAAAAGTTTTATTGATTTTTTTTTTAATATTGTAATTGCAGCACTTCCAGGTATTAACAAAATTTACTCCTTTGTGTAGGTCTATCTAAAGTCCAAGATTCTAAAGTATTCTGAAAGGTATTAGCATATACAGAAAACAAATTGTAATAATTTTATATTATTCACTGTGTGCACTGTGCTTGTAAACATTTATATATATAGGCTTGTATCTTCCAAAGTACAAGCTTATTTATGATTTTAATTCTATTATGTGCAACTGTTGGTACACAGAAATGTTTACAATCTGCAATAATATTCATGTATTAAAATACTGTACAAAAACTACAACTGGATTGTAACTCAAAATTCTTTATTCTTACTAAGTTGGATCACAAATGAATAACTAGTGCAAGTATGGTCCAAATGGAATTAGTCATCCTGAAACAGCATATGAAGACGGCACAGACTATTTTTTCACATGCTACATACATTATAGTTCATCGTATTCATTAATACATTAATTAATACATAACTGATCAGTATTTTAAGATTAAAAACAACAGTTGACTATGCAATGGCAGAACATAGTTATGTTCATTTCACAGAAAAACTAATTTAGCATATGTAAAAAATTAGGTAAAATAAAATGGGTGACATATAATAGTGTTTAAAACAGTTGTAAAGTGATAATACCTGCATCCAGCCATGTGACACTGTAAGAATTAGAATGTCTGTAAGATATTTTCTCTTACAGATTTAAGGTTAGAACTGGTCTCTGCTGATGGATGTATAATAAACTGATAAGAGTATGAAAATGACTGCTCACATTCACCAAATGCCAAGGTTAAAAAATCTGTGGAGCTTCACTTCCATTCCTCGTACCTTTCTGGCATGGTGCTTAGGCACAACTGTAATTTTAAATTTACCTCATTTTCTAATAAGAATGTAAAATATATCAGCTTTATTTAACATACATGTTTAAATTCATCCAGAACATGATATTGTGGGTTTAGTCCTTGATCTGTGTCACATGTGGATCAATTCAGAACACAACACCCAAACAACTGCCAAGTTGTCTATGTATGCAACACATACCTGGGACTTAATGATGTCTAGAATCTTTTTGTTGTTCGGAAGACACGCAGGACATTCGTTTTCATTCTCAGCATAGCTCTGGAAGCAACTATAACAACCATCACAAACCAGTAACTTATAATAATTAACGTAAAAATCTTAATCTGAGAATAATGTCTTGTGTTCAGCTGTTAACAATCTATGCTGAACAATATTCTTGGGTACAAAATTTTCTACTCAAAATAGCCTCCCTAGCAGTCTTCCTGACACTGATATAACACTTTCCAATTGCCCTGATACTTCAAGATTTGCATTACAAAACTCTGTAATTCGAAGCAGTACACCAGAACATTACTCACTGCTGATGGAAGGAATGCTGGCATAAAAAGTGGATGGATGGCAATTCCAGCTGATGGTTGCAAGCATTACACCTGGATCCCTGGAATATCACTGCACTGAAAAGATTATTAACACATTAAAGATTTTAGCCTTAAAATTTGAAAAACCTATTTATAAAAATCATGCACAACACTGATCATATAATTCATTATTATACACTGAACAACATGTAAAATTGTAAGTAAGGGAAAATACCAGTCTCATAGTGTTACACATTTAAGTTCTCATATTTTCACACTGGGAGGGTTTCTGAAATGGTGATCTTTTGTGTTCCTACATCATGCAGGATAGATAGGTCTGTTCTGACATTTCAGAAGAACTTGACGTCTCCAACTGAAGGGTGACAGAATATGGTTCAGGAGGCAGCAAGTTCCTCCAAAACATCACAACAAACATATCCTACAAAGTGTAAGAACCAAAAAAGATCACCATTTGTGTTGTTTATTTCATTCATGGAAATTAATCACACTTTTCAAATTTATTAAATACAGACACCCTGAAATTAAATGCCTCAATATCAACCACATACAATAAAAGCCACTTTAGCTTCTAACCTCTAATGGGGCAATGCTGTCAAATTACATGTACATCCTTTTCATCCAAAAAGGAAACCACTGCCCTGCAGTGGGCATTTAAACTGAACAAGACTCCAGCTACAGCATGAACTTAGCATTTAAATGCCCATACAGTAAAGGTTACATTTAAGGTTATGTTTCAATGACATGAAGTCAGAAAGGGACCTAATTCTGACAAGCTGCTCTTGTACATTATCTGTGCATGGAGTAAGTAAAGTTTGTTTAAAATGAAAATGTCTCAGTAACATGTGGTGTGAGTAAGTCATCATGCTCAATCAGTGCAAGTTGAGTCCAATCCACTGTACATGAGATTTTTTATTTTTGTTAACTTAATTTGGTTTTTAATTATCTCCTCATGTGTCAACAATTGTGAACAATCACTGCTGTTCATTCAGATCTAAATCATTTTATTCATAAATCAATTAAACCTCTAAGGTCCACTTATCATAAGAGTCTGAGGAATAGCTAGCTGGTTGCTCATCTCATGTTTTGCTCCTGATTATTTCTGAATGGAGACAGTTAGTTATTACAGTCATGACTTAATGAATGAAGTACATAATAATAATAATAATAATAATAATAATTGTCATCACCTGCATGCAGAGTATTTACAATTACATAAATGAAACAAACCATGTGTCTAGACTATATAGTGTTGCAGCTGTTCTGTATATTTACATTAGTCCTTTCTGAAGTACATGTTCAGTGCCCAATATGGCCATTTTTTGTAGTTCCTTGATTTCGTGCTTTCCCATTATGTAGCACAAGGTATTGTCTGAATGACTGTGAGATGGTTCCAGTTGCCCCTTTTATTACAGGTATCACTTTTGCTTTCACATTCCACATGCACTGAATTTCTGTTATCAGAACTTTATATTTTAAAATATTCTAAGATTATTATTATTATTATTATTATTATTATTATTATTATTATAATATTTTCTTATTCAGAACATATGACAATTAAACAGATTTTGTACATAACTAAACACTTCTGATAACACAACTATTCTGCTAAAACAAGTACGGTGAAGTGAAAATATTGTTAAATATACCAAAACACACCAGTATATCACATGGTATTGTAAAGCTGACATATGAATGAAAAATACATGGTAACAAAGGTGCAATGAAAACAACATGCATGGAAGGTTATTTGAATTTTCAAAGTATCCAGCTCAGGCTGATGAAAGACTGGAAGAGGACTTCCTGCATTCACTCTGAGTCCAATTAAGCACCTGAAAAGGTCAATCACATAACTGCGAATATGACTGTGACCTTACATTATGTCATAAGGACATGCAATAGGCCCCACAAACCTGGTCTGAATGGCACTGATCTGAGAACGAATCCGTTCAGTTTCTTGTCGATATTTATCAATCAACTTCTGTTCTTGCTCTGTCAACTCACTCTCTGCCTGCAGAACACTCAGCAGATAATTACGCACTTCTCCCAGTGTAGCTGTTGATGAATTAGCCAGGGCATCCACCACTAGCAATGGAGACAGCAAGCGTTCTTTCTCTGCAACATAATGCATTAGCCATACTACAGAACCACCAGTTTGTTAAATATCACTAATATTAAGTGGCATATTTCAGCAGTGACACTTGTCTAGCAACCTTACTTTACTTGCAAAGTAATAGGTGCATCTTGAGGTTTAACAATAAAAAGTTAAAAATAACTTAAAACTTGCCTAGTGACATGTAAAGTAGTTAAAATTATACAATATGTTAAATTACAAAATGCTAAAACCATATTCAAAGAGTGAAATTTTAAAAACACGATCCCTTCTAAACATATGTCAAATAAATTAACTGTACAAACAAATGCATATTAACAAGACTATTTTACCTGTAGCAGTTTGGTTCATAAGCTTATATGCCAGCTTATTTGGCAGAAGTTTTACATATATGATTACATTCTAATTAACCATATATGTAAAAAATAAGCTGACATACAAGCTGCACACACCAAAAAATTTATGAGCTCTATGAAGATGGCCAAGATCTGAGGCCAAAACATGTTGGAGATAAAATTAATAAGCACACTGCACAAGAAGTTGGTATTAAATATTATATATGTAATGTAGATGCACAGAAAATGTACAATATTAAAGTAGATCTTATTCACACATACTTTCCTTAGCACATTAAACTTTATCTTACGTACCTTTAATTCAGTGTTCATGCTTCTGGTATGGAATTTCTCCACGACGACACTTTAAATCATTGCATGTGTTTGACAATAAGTGTTTATATCTTGTGAAATGAAGATGATGAAATAATATGAATTTTTTGCGAATAAATCAGAGATTTTTCAGTTCAAAAAAAGATTAAATAGAAATGTTTAGTGCCTACATGCTGGAATTTAATTTAAAAGTTTTATGATTTTCAATTTATTTTACTTATGTTTCTGTTTCGGACCCGATGTATGTGCAGGAAATTTCATCTTCAAGATTTGTGGAGTTATGCCTTGGTGTGGTAGTGTCAGAAACATAATCTTACTACGCGCACGCATGCACGCACACGCGCGCGCATACACACACACACTCTCTCTTTCTCAAAACTTCACTAACAACTTTTTTCTTCACATCACTCACAGTTCACACGTGACATTTTAGCTGCGTCACTGTCGCGAACCAAAAGTGACCAGCCTTTGTTGAGTGTTGTTCCAGTCTACCAACTTGCACCATCATTTCCAGTGTATCTTTTACAAGGAGGAATCGAGAGTCTGTACATGATATTTCCTTAATTCAAGGGAAGAGTAACTAAAACAAAGTTATTTCAGTGGTTGTCCACAAATGCATAAAATTCAGTTGCCTAAATAAATGATGCAGTCGCTCGATATCGCAGACTGCTGACTTAGAAACGAATATTCAGCCCGCTTATTATTACAAAGCTGGAACAAGTGGTAACGCATTGAAATGACACATTATTTCAGCTGGTTTTTATGGCTCGACTATTGACAGAACAGTCTGTTTTATATCAAATTGCAGCTGGAATTATAAGCCCAGTGGAGCTTGCCAAAGAGGCTTCTCACGTTCAGTGTAAGTTATGGAAAAATCATGACCTCACAGTGCAACCAGTAATTACCTATATTTATTTGTGCAGGCGAATTTATGCATCCTGTTTGTCTTATTTTTCAAACAGTCGTTCTGTAACAGACCAGAAACCGAAATGGAATGTAAGATTGGCTTTAGAACCTATATAATATTTTAATTTTATCATATAGACAGTTGGTGCTTAGTCCCTTTTAGCATTAATGTATCCTGCTACAGTACATATAATGTATGTCTCTGTTTTGGCTAACAGAATTATGAACAGTCTAATTTATCACTTACTAAACGAAATAGTTCTTTGTAGGGGGGGTTGAGAGCAGGGTACACAGCAAGAATATTCTTATATGAGGCACACCATCACAAATAGAATTCTTGTAGCTGCAATGCTTGGCAGAGTGAATGAGGCTTCGCATTGGTATGTTTGACCAAGGGCTGAGACTGAACGAAATACGCAGCACAACGCATAACGTTTCTTCAGAAGGAAATGAGTCAGTTGCTTAGCATATAAACAAACAGACAAGGTTTCGAAGCTTAAAGGCTGGCTATAAATTTGCTATTCATGAGGTGCACAAGTACATAATTGGGTAAAGTGGCTGGAGCTTGAATCTGACCACAAACCATTATATAATGTGGAGATAATGTGTGAGGTTATAATTCTAAGCCTTTGCATGAGCGTACGGGGCATTTAAATGGTTGGCAATTTGGTGCCGTTCGTAAGATGTTGGTTTAAAAGGATTCGGTGCGTTCGTCAGATAAAGGTTAATCTATGTTCTTCCCTCAGAGTGAAAGAATGAGTTTCACCACCATACAAAACAGAAGAAATTACGCAGTGCAGAACTGAATTTATCTTACCTATCACACTGAGGATCTCAGATAAGAGTGAGCTAGGCATGTTTGGGTCCTTAGCACAGGACCAAAGTGCCTGCACCCAGAGGCTGGGGTCCTGGTGGCCAAATCGACGACAACTTGCCAACACTGCCTTATGGTCCTGCTGCCTGATGTGGTACTGCACTATTTGCTGGTACCTGACAAACACAGAAATGAAACACATATAAACCAAAAACCAAACATTTTAAATAAATGCAATATTTTCAACTTTTCTTTGAGTTAAAGGGTTGTAAAAGAGAAAAGGCACAATATAGTCAAGTCGCTCCATGTTCATGCCACATTCATCCTCATGTGGGACATGCTGTTTTCACAATTCAGGCTCAGAGAAACAAGTCATGGCAGTATGGCCACTACATAAGGCATGGAGAAAATGCTTCTACATAATTAAAATGACTGTGGTGCAAACAGTACATATGGTGTGAATACCCACAAAAATTCATGTTGTTATAATTTTAGGTATAGTCATAAAAAACTGTGCACATTTTAATTTCTATACACTATGACAGTCCTATAAAGTGTCAGCAGTTCACTGGATAATTAATCAATAAATATATCTTTCTGCCTTCAAGTAATCATTAATAACCCACTACAGCATTACTGAGCACCAGCATTGTGATGAACAATCTTTCATGCTGTATTTATGCAAACATCAGCCCCGTACTTTAATATAAAAAAACTTATGTCCAGAATTCAAGTGCACCTGTTACAATGCATACCCAAAACAACATGGCAGAAAATCAAATTTGTGACTTTTAAATTTACATAGAAGTTAATTACACATGAACTGAACTTCAAATACACAGGTTCTTCATTCCTTGGAATGGGATTACGCTCACAAACAAATCAGCTATTTCATCAACAATATGATCTTCACTGTCAACACCGGCAAACTACTACTGAATGTTCTGGATGACACCACACTGGCACAATTTGTAGCTTTTTTTTTTTTTTTAAATATATACAAATACATAAATGTTCACTGTAGCTGGGCATGACTTTTGCTGGCAACTGATGAGTTTGGAACAAAATGTACATTATCACATTCCACATCTGACCCTTCATCTGATAACTTTTGACATTCAGAGGACCATGCATCATGATATATTCTTATAATGGATGGAATATCCTGACCTAGCTAGCAGACAGTCAACATAACTAGCAAGACAAATACCTATTGCTGTGTATACAGGACTAGACTCCTGATGATGGATGGTAAACCTGTCAGAAATGTGCAGAGTTCTATACCAAAATAAATTTGAGAAATAGTGCATCTCATTGGTTTTTATTATAAGAATATCTGCTAACTTTACTCCTGCAATTTATCAGCTCTCTCATGCAAAATTATGCTATATTTGACTATGACAGGGTCCCTGATTCCCAGTGCAGATGCTAAAATACAGTTATTTTTCTCTACTATTCCTTTTAAAATAAAGGGGAGATTTTTACATGCATGTGTGTCATAACTGCATAAGTAAATTATCTGGTACATTTGGGTTTTAAACCTTACACAACGATTGGCTATCCAGATTTTAAGGGGTCTAATGGTTTTCCTTCCATTATTACAATTATTACAATTAGAACTTTATGTTTTCCATCCTGAAGTGTTAGTAAAGCAATAAAGAGACTAAATGTAACAGTCTAACACAACAGTTTTGTTGTTTAATCCCTACATTGTATTACAATTAGAACCAACAAATGCATACTTTTATTAAAGTCAAAATATTACAACACACCAGCTTCCACACATTTTGGGCCTCACTGGCCCATCATCAGGCAGTACAACCATACAAAACAGTTGCTTAACATTTTCGGCATGTAGCCGCTGAAAACTCCTCACTATGTAATATTTATGTAACAGACCGAGCTAGCTAGCTAGCCTGGGAAAGTTAATGAAGTTTAATTAATGTTTTAATTTCAAATTAAGAAAATGTATTGTCGTCTTCTGTTAATATATATGCGGTGTGATTGATTGTAATGAATGGAGGACAGAGAAACGGCACGAATGCGCAAATATGGGGAAAGTAAAACGACTCGAATTATGATGGCAACTGTACTGCACATCAATTCCGGTTTGGGATTTAGAAAATTTCAGGCCAATGGATTTTTGTTGACATGAGTGTACACTGAAAACAGTAAATGGAGCAACTTGCGCTTTGGGTTCCACGATACCTTAAACTGGGCCATACTAACTTCATTCCAAAACAATAATTCACAATCACCCTGCCATTCAAGGCCAATTAACTCCTGAAGGTGGAAAATAATTACTGAAAATTCTGGGGACAACTTTTCTTATTCTCATAGTTAATGAACACATTTTTGTAAGGAAATTCTGTCTGGACATGCATACAAATTCTTTACTGGGGGCCAGGCTGAAGGTGTGTGTGTGTAGCAAGATTATGGTTATCTGGGATATAGCACTAAGCAGTCTGGCAGACAAATAATGTGGCAGCAGATTCCACCAAATTGTCAGTACAAGTTACAAGTTAAAATGGTACCATAACCCAGAAGACAATAAACTTGACATTCACTGCTGTAAGAATCTCAAATCTGTCTGTGTATGTGTATGTTTGTGCAGATTTGAGATATCAGCACAAATGCAAAACACAAAATTCCTGTGGTGTGATACTGATCACTAGTACTTTAACAAGATTTAAACAATCTAATAAAGAAACAAGTTCAATTTCTCTTACAATTTGCTCTCTTCATACAGATATAAAATGCCACTCTTGAAGTTCTGGATCTGGCACAAAATGAGAGTCTGATCCTTATCATAGTTAGCCTCGGAATTCTGCAAGAGTCGCACAATCTTCTGTTCATATTGTGTCTTGCTGGTTGGATCTGTGAGTGATGCCCACACATGCAGATAGTGCTCTATGAGCGTGTTGTACACCAGAGTGCTCCACCTGGGCTGAACCTGTCATATACCAGTACTGAGTAAATAAGAAGACAGAGTCCAAATTGACACATAAATCTATCCAAGAACAATTTTATTCATTCTAAATGACTGGGTATGAGATCTCGGCTTAATCCTTGAACTGCTATGTTCTTGTTGGTGCACATAAAAAACTACAGCATAATTCTGTCATAACAAGACTTGTTTAAAAAAATGTTTGTTACAGTGAATAATTGTTACAGCCTGATTTGCAATGACAACATAAATAACACACCCACACACAATCAAACAGCATATTTTTATGAATATCTCATTAAAACTAGTCACAATGCAGGTTTCTATAAAGGCATTATAAGCTGTTGTTCAAGCCTGGTAAGAGAGTAGATTCTGTTTGTAAGTTAGAACCCAGTACAGCAATGACAACTACACTATGGCTTTCAGGATTATGAAAATTGCTGCATGGCACATTGAAAATAGGGCATAGATACTTGACTGAACATGGAATCACATATGTATGCAACTGAACACACATGATGACTGTATGGATTTATCAACTGCAACTGCACTTATGAATGAATACCACTGATAACTGGCACATCATTTGCTAGTTCCAAAGCCTAAAAATGAAATAATTTTACTGTGTAACAGCTCAATACCACATGTGCTTCAATACTGTAATGCTAATACTCTCTTAGTGACCAGCATACAATACACTGCTACATACCGTCATTAGAAATCAGAGTTTTGAAAGTGTGAGTGGAAAAAGGAGGAATAAAATAGCCCTCTGCATGCCTCCCCTCCCATTAAGTCCACCCACCACCTGCACACACAGATTTTACACTGGGCCAACCTCTGCGTGTATTGCAGTTTCAGGTTTCTCCATGTTACTCTCCCTTCCCTGGCAACACCACTTACAGATAGAAGTGTAGGTTTTCATGCCCACTGCACCTCCTGAAGGCTTGGGTCTGACATATGTAATGGTGTCACACCCACTGGAGCTAGGAGACTGGCTACAGTGACCATAGCTATTGTTGTTTTGCACAGCTTATGTCACGACAATATCGCAAAGTTCTCTCTCACCATTTCTTTGCACAACCTTCCCAACTCACTGCTTATAATCACTGTTGTCTTGATGCTGTGAATCTTTGTCATTATGTAGAGCAAAAAAGGAAGAAGAAGAAAAGCGAGGGTTATCAGGAGTGATGACTTGCTACAACTGTGAGAGGTGATGCTTACCTATTCACTCTGTGGCTTTATACTGCTACATGAATGGATACAGACACATACACACAAGGAAACAGTAATGATATCCACTAATCAGCCATGGTACAAATGTTAGCAAAGCTCAGTACCTTGACTAGATGCTCTAGGAACTCAACTAATCTCTCTGAGTTGTTCAAAAATAAGTGAATGAAATCTTCTGGATTTGCTCGTTCCACATAAGGCACATTTGATCCATCCAGCATGTTCTGAAACAAAGAAAATAAGAGATCTAGGTATGGACTAACTTCATAATCTTCACATATAAGGATGTTCTATCAAAGGCAAGTGTGAGTTACAATAGACAATTTCAGCAGGCCAGAACTCTGATTTCAAGGGATAAATGTCAAAACCAAGAACCTGTACTTCAAGAGAAATTCTGAAGATGAGATAAAAATTTTAAAGATAAAACCTTCAGTGTCAATACAAAATTTTTGAAGGCAAGACCTTCAGTGTCAGTATATAAACTTGAAAAAGACAAGTCCTCCAACATCGACGCATATATTTTAAGTCTAGAGGCTGAAGGAGTCAAGAAATAAATTTCAAATAAACCATTCCAGCTCCTCCTAGAACATAAACATACTAGAACTTGGTGCTCTGTCAGCATGCCAAATTTTGCTTGCCACAGCTTTTAAATAATGCTCTTGTGTAGCCAATATTCTATATAAATGTCCTTGATTTAGTGTCTACCATTATCTCTATATTCTCATTTCTGTTTACCTCAGTACTGAAGTTTCTCCACTGAAGGATTTCCTCCAGCATAGCTATTTGAGAATTAGAATAGTATTTTTCTACTTTCTGCAAGTAGAGACCAGGATGACCAAAACATAATAAGTGACAAACGAGGTGACTGTATAAAAGTTCATAGTTTTAATTATATGTTTGTGCAAAGAAAGTGAAATCAGGATTTCATTGTGTGAAGCCTGTAAATTATACAGAAAAAACTGCTGGTTTTGCTTCAGTCTTCAGTTTATATGCGGCCAGGCATGTTGGTACGCCTTAATACACAAGACACGTGACAACAGTGCATGATCAGGTGTGGATCCTGTAACAGTACCTGTGAGAAGACTGGTCTAGCAGACTTGCAAACACAAACGTGTAAGCACATAAAACTGACATTAGTGGCAAGGTGGAAAATAATCAGGCAACACTGACATTTCTGCCTCACCTGGTCCACAAGAGGCTTGTTGCGTGGCCTATAATCTGTACAGAGCTTCTTAAGGAACTGTGTGGACTCTTCAGGAGCATACTGCAACAGGATGCTGCCATACTTCTTCACGTTGGACTCGGCCTGCAATTTCACAGAAATGTCTGTAATGATTAAACTTCTGATCTGCTGACAAACTAACTAAACAGAAAATGACAGTACACCATAAGACACAACACCATACTTCCTTGAGTAAAAGACCAGAATTTTTTCCTAATATATTATCAAAAAATAAAATCACACACAAAGATAAACATGTGTGTGAATAGGATAAATATTTCTGTATCTTCTGCAGCTAGGTGAATAAAGAAAATCAAACAGCTGTAATAATAAGTACACACATTATTTTGCATTTCTGATTTAATTACTGATTTGCTGACAACTCATTTCAAGTAAGATTTTTAAACTGTGAAGTGATTAAAGTTACAGTATTATGTAAAAATCATGGGCGATCATGTTGAAAGGAAAGGCACAACAGCACCTAAAACACCCATACCAATGTGTTGTGGTTATGACACTAACATTAACTTAACGGTAATTAGACCTACATAAGAAACCAACAACTACCCTATGGAAAAGAAATTCTGTGCCATTGGACAGAATGTTTGACACTGGGGGGGGAACTGTTATAACAGGGAGTAAACTCAACCTGAAAAGCATTTGTGGTCATAAGTGGGGGAACTTCAATGCCAGTGACAAAAAGTCCTGGAGTTTGTGCTAGAAAGACATAAAAATGACCTCCTGTTACAAGGGACACAATAAAAATGAATGTGTTTGGAGTCACTGCATCCCATAAGATTTTTGGGGCAGGAAGATTTATGCATTGTATCTTCAGACACCTACATCATTGATAAATTAAGAGCATACCAGCACCATAAAAGTAAGATGCACTGAAAACATGATTAACTCTCACGAAAAATGAGTACTACAGATGAAAACCCAGTCTTTCTTGATATGCTGAACCAACACTACAGTTGGGATAAAATGATTGGAATCAGTACTTCTCAAAACAATAGTTCACAAAAAACTGAAAATAACTGAGATGCTTTCATTTCTGGCTCATGGGAAGGAAACTGAAACCATTTGTTATTCTGAAGAGAAAAAATGATGTGAAAAAGAAAAGAAAAAACATTCCTAGTGAAATTACATTTAAATGTAACTTAAAGAGTAACAGACATAAGAACTCATAGTCAAATGTTTGGAACAGAAAACCAGGTGCTCTTCTAATGAAAATAAGAATGATGGATTTAAATGTTTTTAAGGGTCACTTCGCAGGGGACATGAAAAGTCTAACTTCTAAACTAATGTAAATCTAGGTCTTGACCACTCAGTTACACATTGTTGCTGTAGGAGTTAACAGTCAAAAAACTATATCCCCTTTTGGTGGAATGCCTGCTACCTGGGTGCTGTCTAATAACACCAGAAGGAAACATGAGATCATCATCCCAGGTACTGCTTCAGCCTTGACTTAAACGACTGCCTGGAATGATATTTCACCAGTATCCATCATCAAGGAGGTGCTGTGTGTTAAACAACATGCAGGGAACAAAAAACAATGTCCTGTGTGGAAAGATCACAAAGAAAACACTTCTTGTATGAAGAAAGCATTTGCAATGACTGGTCAATATAGTGAGTGTTTGTACCAGTCTACTCTAACAAAACATTAATATTGTAACTCTTGATGATCAAGCATTATTACTATTACACAAGCAAATTCTAAATAACATAAAAACCCAGCCAATGTGAACAAAAATACATATATTTTCCTGAAAATTGAAGACTGCGAAGAGGCTTCATTTCATACGCATGGACATCTTATATTTGGGTACATATGGCATAATTCAAAACAATTTTGCAAGATGACTAATTCACAGTTCACTGAAATGAATGACGTATGTTAAAATGTATGCAAATACATACTATTTTAAATGAGTAAAAAATTAATGCCTAGACCTTGGAATCTGCAGGTACACTTATGATACTCTTCAGCATCCAATTTCATGTGTCAATATACAATCATTCTTCTGTTATTGTAATACTGAAACATTTTTAAAGTCATCATAGAGTTGCTGTTTAGATTTCACATACAAACTCACCCACTATATCAGCTGGTCGCGCTCCCCGTATATTACTCATTGTATCAACCAGTTATACTTCCCCTGTTTTACTCACATCTTCAAATTCAAGAGTGCTGATGTATTCTAGTGCCTCCCTGTATTTTCCCTGATCTTCCAGCTGTATTTTGAGATACCAATCATGCTTTCCATGTTTCTTGGCAAGCAGTAGTGCATCTTCTGGTGAAGTCTGGCGACACACTTTGATCGCAATTTCCACATCAAAGTCCACCTCACGATCTTTTGTCTGAAATATTAATGCAAGTCTTCATATTTATAAGAAAACACATGTGACTATCAAGAAGGAAAACACAAGTGATGTAAAGACACCTTTATAATACAAATAATGAGCATTGTGTCACATAAAATTTAATTTATATGGCAACAAATTAAGTGATACGGCAATGTTTCATACAACTATATGTCATGGGTGCACAAATCCATGGTATCTGGTTGCCCAGGTTACTAAACATTATTTGACACTGCCTATTCTTTTCAGCATAATTACTGCACTTTTTTTCCTTACATACAAAAACTGTGTCAGCTCCCATGCACCAAGTGGACAGCAGTATATAAAAATGAGGTCCACAGGTCACTCCAGAACTATGGGCCCTATGTATAAACTTGCTTTGTGTCACCCTTCTGGTGCCCAAAATTTGGGAGGTGGCTTCTAGGATTTTTGGAAATTTGTGGACCCATGATGCACATGACAGGACTCTAATTTCAAATAACCTTGCTCACCATGATGAACTCCTTCAATTTCTCAGTGTTGTTTAACTTGGTGTAACAATTGAGAAGCAGTGTTGTATGGTCCTCTGTTGCCAGACCTTGCTTATGTAGCGCTTGTAAGTACATTGTCAGCTTGTCAATGTGCTGCGAGTCTAGAAACTATAACAAGCATAAATACTTCTTAACTTTCAACTGCATCATTTTTCATCACTTCTCTTGCAGTTTGCATTACCTTGTGACTGAATAATTTACATACCTTCTAACGTATATATTTCCAGTCACAGTTAACACCTCTGATAAAGTCTTATACAGGGAGTTGAAATACGCAAAGGCATTTGAATAGTGTTATGATTAAATAACAGCCTGCAATGGAAATCTCTGTAAATTCAATTTACATTATGTAACATAACAAACATAACAACAGAGCCTTGATATGCAACCCACCTATATAACACCAAACAGCCATAAACACTTCAAGATTACAGTCTGATGGCATGTGATGTCATGTGGTTTGGTGGACAGGTACCACTGTTTCATTGGAACTTCCTGATTCCATCTTCAGGGTAGAAGGTGTTATTATGATTTTTTCTCTGAGACTGTGATGTGATTTATGCACCATTAAATGGGGGGGTCCACAAAATGAAAGTACATGACAGGCATGGACTCAAAAACCAAGTTTTTAAATCCTCGCAAAGGCAGGAATATATCTACTAGCTACTATGATCAGGCTGGTTCTGAGGTCTAATCAGCCTCCTATCCATTGTCTTTCCTCAAAGGCAAAATGGCTGATGTGTGAATGTGACAACTTACTTCTATGCGGTGTCATTCATGACACATTGCATCCATGTCTCTTATTTGCTTGCATGTCAATTTTACTTGCTACATACAAGCAAAATTCAGTAATCAGAATCATTATACGAGGGTTGGAACTTTAATAGTGGCAACTATTTATTTACAACTGATACACAATAGATACATGTTTCGAAGTTTTACTGTCCTTCAATGTAGTCACCAGCATTGTGTACAACCCGTTGCCAGCGATGTGGAAGTCGTAGGATACCTTTAGCAGCGCCTGTTGTGTTGATAGTTCGAA
>Ga0209629_10000761_pt1 | contig 18668 bp, 13 predicted proteins | sample TergutCu122P5_FD_187286 | JGI IMG/M metagenome (GOLD analysis project Ga0209629, IMG submission 187286) | Cubitermes ugandensis P5 segment gut microbial communities from Kakamega Forest, Kenya - Cu122 P5 (SPAdes) (version 2) | ecosystem: Host-associated > Arthropoda: Insects > Digestive system...
CAGACTCCTGGAGATCCAATAGAGGATTTTCGAGGCAAGAGTTACTGTCTAGGAGTGGTTTGCCATTGCCTTCTCCTGAGTTCATTTCACATTTGTACGTTCCCAGTTCCGAGTCTTTTCCTCCACCAGCATGCACCACTTTTTCCTATCTTTCACAGCTTCTTTTAAAACACCCAAATGTAGGCCAGTGGCTTTCTTGATGCTGTCAAGCCATCATATTCAAGGTTTTCCCTGCCTCCTGTAACCTGTGACTTGTCCAAGCATAATGTCCCGCTCCAGTGACCCTTTCGCTCTCATAACATGGCCAAAACAGCGTAACTTTAATCAGAGGACTGTTGCTTCTAGTGATCTTTTAGGTTTCACTTCCTCCAAAACTGAAAGGTTCGTTCTCTTCTCTGTCCACGAACTCGTAAAATTCTTCTCCACATCCATAGCTCAAAGGCATCTTTTTTTTTTCATTTCCTTTTTCCTCACTGTCTGGCTCTCACTTCTGTATGTCACTGTTGGAAATATTACTGTTTCTGCTATTTTAATTTTGGTAGCTTTCTTAACGTCTTGAGCCTTCATAATTTTTTCCAGTTTTGTCATTGCCATTCTTCCAATCGAAAGTTTTCTATTTATTTCCTTATAATCGTAGCCATCCCTAGTAATTATAGAGCCTAAAAATGTGTAGAAGTTTATCTCCATCTTTGTTCCATCTAAAATGAATTCCTTTAGGGTCCCTGTTGTCATTATCTGGGTCTTCTTTAGGTTCAGCATCAGCCCGACTTTCTCACTCTTTTCCTTTAGCTTTTTTAGTAGTTTTCTCATGTCTTCTTTATCTTCGGTTAGTATTGTGGTGTCATCCGCATATCGTAGATTGTTTATTGTTCTCCCTCCAATTTTTATTCCTATGTTGTCTTCAAAACCCACCCTTCTTAAAATATATTCACTGTGCATGTTGAATAAGTAGGAGGACAGGATACACCCCTGCCTAACACCCTTTCCCACCTCAAACCACTCTATGTTGCCATATTCCGTTTTTACAGCAGCTTCCTGTTTCATGTACAAGCTCTTAATGAGTGCTATAAGGTGCTCTCGCACTCCCATGCTTCTTAATGTGCTCCACAGTCTGCTGTGGTCTACACAAAGGCTTTGCTATAGTCTATGAAGCACATAAATACTGTTTTGCCATATTCCATTGCTCTTTCTAAGATCCACCTTATATTTGCAATCTGATCTCTTGTTCCTCTGCCTTTTCTAAAACCAGCTTGCTCTTCTGGTATTTCCCTTTCAATGTATGTCGCTAGCCTGCCTTGAATTATTCTCAGCATGATTTTACTTGCATGCGGGATCAATGAAATGGTTCTGTAATTGGAACATAGTCTGAGGTCACCTTTTTTTCGGCAGAGGTAAGAATAGGGATCTTCTCCACTCTTGGGGCCACACATTGCTTTCCCAAATCTGTTGACATAGTGCTGTTAGCGCTGTTATCGCTGCTTTGCCTGCTGCTTTTATTAGCTCTATGGGCAGCTCATCTACGCCAGTTGCTTTATTTCCAGCTATTTCCCACAGAGCTTTCCGTACTTTGCTTTTCATCACCGATGGCTCCTGTGTGTACGCTTTTTCCTGGACCTATGTGTAAGTTTTTGTATCCTTTTTGTAGAGCTCTTCTGTGTATCCCTTCCATCTTTTAATTATTTTGTCCTTTTCTATGTAGTCTGTCCCTGCTCTGCTTTGTATCGTGCCTGTATTTATTTTTGGTTTTCCCGTTATTTCTGTTATCTGTTGATGTAAGTCTCTTGTTCTGCCTTTTTTATTGTGCTCTTCCAACACCTTACATTTTTCCTTCAAATAGTTCTCCTTGTCTTTCCTAATTCTCTTTTGTATTTCTCCATTTATTTTTATTACTTCAGCCCAGTTTCCTTCCATTTTCATTTGTCTCCTGATCTCCACAACTCTCAACATGTCTTGTGACATCAAAATGGGTCCATTTTCCTTTTTTGGGATGGTTTTTTCTGCTACCTCCTTGAAAGTGTCCTTCAAGGCTTTCCATATTCCCTCTGAATTTCCTCCTTGTAGGTTTATAGTGGCCAGTTCCTGTTTTATTTCAGTTTTATATTCTTCAGATTTCAATTTCAATTTTTATTTGCGTCAATCAGGTTAAATACAGTAACATTTGACAAGTCAGATTTGTAAAAAATACACATTACTGGTTCACTTGAATGTGTGAGCCTGGTCATAAGAAAAACACTTCTAATACGTACATAGGGTTATATTCATACCAGTATTAGTTACAGTGTTATAATGATCTCCATATTCAAAGGCTTCAAGTATTGCACCTTTTTTTTCCATAGCTGTACAAAAAAATCAAGAAAGCTCTTAAAACTATTTTGTGTGTAAGGTTTACATGTAAATAATTGATATGTGAGAACACAGAATAAAATAATGAATGAAAAGTAAAAAAATAAAGAAAATAAAAAAATCACTCTAATAAGCTTGGTATTCATGATTTATTCCTTATGATTTAAATATTCATCAATCGAATAAAAAGGATGTTCCTGGAAAAAATTTTTTTTGTATTTTCTTGTGTTTTTTTATGTTAAAATTGAGTGATTTGATATTATTTGGCAGGTGATTGAACATACAAATACTAGAGAAATAGGGACCTTTTTTGACCTTAGTAAGATTTATGTTAGTCAATTGTCTATGTCCAGCTTCCAGCCCTTTTTTCCTTGTTGTACATTTTTCAGCTTTATTCTTACTGTAGCTGTGAGGAGTTCGTGGTCCGACCCACAGTCGGCATCTGGTCTTGTTTTCACTGACTGAAAAGTGCTTCTCCATCATCTTCTGCCAAGTATGTAGTCAATTTGGTTTCTGTACTGGCCGTCCAGTGAGGTCCATGTGTAGAGCCTCCGCTCTGGTTGTTCAAAGTAGGTGTTCGCTACGAAGAGGGCATTTTCTTCGCAGAACTCAAGTAGTCGCTCTCCGGCCTCATTTCTGTTTCCAAGCCCATATCTTCCTACAGTCCTTGGTTCTTCTCCCTTGCCTATTTTGGAGTTCCAGTCCCCCATAATTATGAGTATATCTTTTCTCGGTGTCTCTTTCAATGTCGAGTGTAGGTTTCTGTAGAAATCTTCTATGTCTGCTGTTTCCGCACTGGTTGTAGGACGTACACCTGTACGCAAGTTATATTTACCGGGCGTGCCTTCAATCTTATATACATGATTCTGTCGTTTACTGCCTTGCAGCCTGTAAGTGACTGTGACATTTGGTTTGTTATGATCATTCCCATGCCATTCTTTTTGTGAGTATTGTGTCCTGAGTACATCACTGTGTTATTTGCACTCCTGAAATGTCCACTGCCTATACATTTCATTTCGATTTGCTAGGTACGGAACTATAATTGATTGAAATTTTCCTACATCAGACGTTTGACCAGGATGGATAATAATAAACTAAATTAAACTACTTATCTGTTCACGTATTTTCGATCCGTCGAGAACATGTAATTCTACCGACGTACCAAACTTTTATCTATATCTGTAATGATCGATGGAAGGCAAATGAATGAATGAATGAATGAATCAGTTATATAGCTGCACTGCTACACATGACTTCGTTTTTTATTTATGGAAAAATAACACCGAGATGTAATACTTCCGGCATCAACCACGACGTCGCATATTATCTGTGACCGCAACCGACTTCCCCATTTTTGCTTTGTGTTTCGTAGATTGGTAGCACGTATCATTTCGTTACTAATTGTGTCAGTTGTGCCATGGTTGCGAGCTTCACGTGGGTGGTTGTTTATATTGTATCATTCGGTAGAGTACTCAAGAGATCAGAAAATAATGTTTGATGACACTGATTACCATTCATGGTACCTTCTATAACGATCCACCTTATCGTATTTTCATAGGAAATTATTTAATTCTTGCTGCATAGTAAGTCCTTACGTCATCCTTCAATTTAGAACGGTGAAGAACAATTCACTAACCGCTGTAACGATGGTGGGTGTGGTGTGAATATGGGGCGTCATTGACGTATTTAACATTTAGTCCATATAAAGCAGAGCGCTTGACAGCCTTAACATGGTTTTCGAATCAGTTGTAGCAGAGATATTGAATCGGTTTCTTGGAGATTATGTGGAAAATTTGGATCGCTCGCAGCTGAAAATCGGCATCTGGGGAGGTAAGAGCAACATCAGGGTGGTTTTCTTCGGCATTGAGGTATTTAAGTGTAGCGTACAGCAGTGTGTCGGAAAAAAAAAGTAACAAAATTTACAGTTTCTCACCTTGGCTGATGCATACGTTTTCGCTATTCAGTGTTTTTTCCTACCCGGTTGCAGTGTTACTATTTATGTGTGTTCTGAACCTTGCAGGTGACGTTGTTCTCCAGGATTTGGTATTAAAGCAGAGTGCTCTGGACGATCTTGATCTCCCAGTTAAAACAATTTTTGGGACCCTAGGTACTCAAAGTTTGTACAATTTGTGCATTAAATTAATGAACATTTATTTTATTTTGAAATATCCACTTTATTGTACAACATGTCACCCATATTAGTGGCGAAGAAAGAATCTAAATGGCTGGCATTCTGCCAGTGAAATCAGTGAGCTTTATCTAGAATAAATTGGGTTTGCCTGTTTTTATATGTGTGTATTAAGTAAAGTAGACTTTAAAGGGATACATGTGAACTGGGAATTTCTCTGAGTAGCTGAACAGTTTCTGTAGTTGTGAATTATTTGAACCATCATTACAGAATTTTGTCACCAGTATCAAATTGAAGTAAATTGTGGATCTTACAGATAGCTGTTTTAACTTTGTATGTGTCTGACTCTTATGAATTGGTAGGAAAATTAGTACTGAAGATTCCTTGGAAGAACTTATACAGTGCACCTGTGGAGGCATCACTAGAAGGTCTTTTCTTGTTGGTGGTGCCTAATCAAGAGGTGAAGTATGACCCTGCTAAAGAGGAGAAAAGGAGCCATGAAGTCAAAAAAGCAGAATTGCAGAGGGTTGAAGACAAAAAGAAACAGGAAAGGGAGAAAGGTGAGATGTGAATAATCCTGCTCCTCCTCAGGGGTGGTGGTATCAGCAGCAGCATGTTAGTAATACATAAATATGAGGGATCTTCAGAATGTTTCCGCACTTTTTCCTCGTAGTTGCATGAATGAGGTAAACCTTTGGCAGCTCTGTAACTGGTTATGTGATATGTCAACACATAGACGGTCTTGACCTTGCTGTAATTGTTTGTTGCTGTCAATCAGGGAATGTGGCTGCATCACTTGCAGTTTGCACCAAGGGGAAGCAGATCTTTGGTACATTTTTTTATGGGCATAAGTTATGCAAGCTGCCGAAATTCACACGTGTTATGTGCTAAGTATGGGGCCAGTGCTGTTTGTTGGAGAAGTTTATACGTCTAGATGTAAATGTTCATGAAAGGCCAGACAAGCATGACTGTTGCAGAGAGCTCGTTATACTCCTCAACATCAGCTGTCAGTGAGAAACTGAAATAAGCCAGAGCCATGGTTGTTCATAATAGAAGAGTTGGCATTGCAGAAATTGCTCAAAAATTGTTGGCCAGGGGTCACTCTATTTAGTAGTGTATGACAGACTTGGGATCCACAAGGTTTGTGCAAGCTTGGTGCTCAGGCAATTGACAAAAGAGCAAAAGCATTGCCATATGGACATCTGCTTCTTTCATTTGGAATGTTATTACAATGAAGGAGAGAACTTTTTTAATTGCATCATTATGGTAGATGAGACCACAATTCATCATTATGAACCCAAGAGCAGATGACATAGCATGCATTGGAAACACACAGGTTCTGCCGTTTCCAGGAAATTCAGATTGTGGCCTTCAGTTGGAAAACTCATGCTACAGGAGTTTGGGATTCCCAAGGAACATTATATGAGTGCAGCACAGACTTGGAATCACAGTAACAAGTGCTCAGTATTTCAGTGTGATGAGAAATGAGCTGCAACCAGCTTTTTGCACAAAACAGAAAGGAAGACTGCCCCCCCCCCCCATTTTTATTATTTTTTTTTCTGAAAAGGCATGCTGCCTTGCCCATATAGTGACCACCCTAGAAACACTGAATTGGATATTTTTGGTAACCCAGCCAATATGAGTCCTGGCTTGTTCGATTTTTATCTCCTAGGACCACTAAAGGAGACATTATGAGGTTGACAGTTTGCAGTTGGTGATGATGTGAAGGAGGCAGTGCATGTAGAGGCATAGGGTTTTGAGAAGCAGGGAAGCTATGTTGAGAAGTAATAAGTTTTTAATGTCTGAAAGGGAAGCAAAGCTGTCATAAATGCAGTAATGAACCTTGGGGGTTCCATAAAAGGCAAGCAGCTTCTTCACTAGCTGAGAACTTGTTAGCTTCTCAAAGGACTCTGGTCCATGGAGTAAGTAAGTACATAATTTAAGAGAGAGAAAAATTGTCTGGAGAAAAACTGCAGACACGTTTTGAAGATCCCTTGTACATTATTGTTACATAAGAAATCTTTACATTTACTGGTTTACTCAAGGCCATTCAGTTCTCTTGTTAGAAATTTTGGCAGTGATTTTTGAACACCTATTTCTGCTCCAGTGTACAGTTAACCTTGTACCACTAAGCAGCTTACCCTTTGCTATTCACTAACCGTGTTTAAGATACGTACTATAATTTGTTTAATGGCGGGGATATTTAAGATTGTGTGCAAATTTGATCATAATATATGCTTTAATTTCTATTTTGCTGTCATTGTTTGTTGCATATGGTTCTGTGCAATGGTAGAGTATGGTCACAGAAAGAAAGTCACAGTTGTCAGGGTACAGAAAAAATATTCCTGTAAGGTATATGTATATATGAACTGATGTTCAGCTTTGTGATTACCTCTATATGAAGCAAGGCTAGTCTTGGGTTTGGGTGTCTAGATACTAAGATTAGGTGGTGTGTGTGTGTGTGTGTGTGTGAATGATGGAAAAACTCCTATCAGTTACTGTTTATTGCATATGTTTGCAGTATACTTCCAAAATGGTTTCTATTAAAGGAGAAGTGAACAGCATGGCACAAATTCAGATATTTATTATGATTGTGTTTGTATTTTCGCTCTAATCTATTGCTTCCGTTGTACATACATGTGTCTTTGGAAGTGTTCATGAGTAAGCTGTTGCAATTAGTACAGTGTTATTAAGGAAATAACCTGTTAAACTATTATACATTAGTTATATTTTGAATTTTCATATATAAATTGTTGTAACTTAATATTGTTATGCAATTATAGATAAACCAAAACCAAATGATACATTCGTGGAGAAGGTTGCAACGCAGATTATCAGGAATGTTCAAGTGAAAATCACTGACATTCATATTCGCTATGAGGATAAAGTGACAAAACCAGAACATCCTTTCTGTCTGGGCATCACACTCCATAATCTGTCTGTACACACAACAGATGAGAACTGGAAAGCATGTGTTGTACAAGATGAGGCTACCATGATTTATAAGGTGAGAAATAATAACATGTTTTATGTACAGTGGGATTATCAGAATAATAGTCACTGCATTTGTGTCCTTGGAGGTACAGTAATCAGGGCACGGACCTCCATTTCAACATGTGTTTTTGTGGTGTGTTGTTTAAAACTTCGGGAAAGGTAAGGACAGTATTGTCAAACACAGCAGTTTTGACAATATGCTCCTTATGTGTATTTATATCAAAAGGGAATGTCACACTTAAAAGTAAAACTTCAGTGCCGAACATCAGGTATATGTCACACAGTGTGCTGCACAAAATGCCCTTCAATAGGTTAAGGTGTTGGCAGTTATTGGTCATTTGAATTCTGGTGTTCTGCAGCTCCCTCCATACGTTTAATCTGAATGACCAAGGCCTATGTCCTAGGAAGACTTTTTATAAACACTGAAACCCCCATTAATTAAAATGTGTCAAAGTGAAATACAAAGTAGTGATATTTCATCTAAATAAACATTTGTCTAATGCATTGCCTATATTAAATTGTAATTTAGTTACTGAATATGCCATTAGGAAAACCAAAATAGTCAGGAGAGCTTTTAAGTGAATGGGATGCTTCAGCTGTAAAACAACACTGATGTTTGTAAACAAATATTTGAATACCTTCACAGAAAACCTTGCAACTTTTAAGCAGTTGATGATGACAATGTAACTGGCTTTGGCTTCTGGCTGTAATTAAGGGGTTTCTCTTGTCCAAAAATAAAAATTCCACACAAAACAAAGCTTGTATACATTCTGACTGGTACTATTAACAGAATATATGTATTTTTAAATTTGTACAGAGTTGTTGAACACTATATTTAACAGGTGATTAATTTAGGTCTTTCATGTAGAAAGCTTCAGAAGGTAAAATGAAATCGAGAGGTTTTGAAATCTAAATGTAGCCCAGTGAGTAAGTTTCCTACAAACTGGAGTTCTTGAAATCTACTATCTGCAATAGAACATAGTATGTAGCATTTTTGTTGTGTTTTTCTTTCAGGTATTGACCCTGGAAGGGCTTTCCATGTATTGGAACCCCCAGTCCATATTCTTCTTTGGTAAACCAACTGAAGAAATGAAGAATTTGTTTAAACAAGGAATTTGCACAAAGCTGGAGCAGCCAAAAGGATATAAATACAGTAAGTAAATGCATATGTCTGTGTATGAATTTTCTCTAGTTTAAAGAAGTGTAGTGTATTTCCTGGACTGTAAGGTGCTCTAAGATTTTAGAAGGCATGTGGAGAAAAATATATTACATTTGAAGTTCAAGTTCACACTTGCCAAACAAAATGGTAGTGCAGTAAGAAGTTCCCATTGGTCACAAAATCTGCTGAAATCTTCATCACTATTATCACACTCACTATTACTGTTGTTATTATCCAAAATTGCACTTTTTGAAGCAGTGTATCATCTTCGATACCATCACAGCCGTTACTGATCTACATTTCTTGAAAGACTTCACAGTCATCTCATTCCTCTTTGTGAATCTCAGTCACCAAGATGTTGCCCCACACATCTTCTTGCTTCAGAAATGATAATTTTTGGAGTTGCAAAAGTTCTGTTGTTTTGGTGGTTTGGTATCCAGTTCTTTACCTCTTCTTCTAGTTCACATCATTTTGTAATGTTTACAGAAGGGCTGTTATGATTCTGTAACTCCTTGTAACTGTCTCATGCTTTCTGCATTCAAATAACATTTTTTGAGTTGGGGGTGGGACACGCTGCATTTTGGCTATCCTTTTACTATGCTTTTTCACCTACTTTATCATGTTTAATTTGAAATGTACCCTATACAAAATCCTCATGTGTTTCGTACACATTACTAGAATTTATTTCCTCTGAATTCATTATCACTGTGTGCTACTGAATAATTAGTAAAAGCAACATAGCAACTTTGTCACTTTCCCTCTAAGTATTAGTCAGGTGATAACCACCATTACCCCTCCAGTGAATACAGGAATCTCAGTTGTGGAAGTCATGTTCACGCATCTTCAGAATTTAAGATACAAGAGAATGTTATTTTCCAGGAAAAAGAAGTGCATCGTATGGTCTGAAAAATGCTCTAATAAAAATCATGTTTCAGATTCAAAACTGTATTTAGCTAAGTCATGAGATTGATTTATGTATAATAGAACAGAGTAGCAACATAAGGACAGACACCGAGTGACCCATGCACTTTGACTGTGATTGACTTTTTTGTGCAGCTGTGTAGCTTATTCATGCAGCAGTTCTGCACCTTGAACAAAGTGCAGTATCTTGCTGATAGAGATGTTTTCAAAGTCACCTGGTTTCATAAAATGACAACCCTGCTGCCTGAATCTTAATGTGGCCAAAGCCTCACGGTTACAAAGGATGTATGAGGCTGCTTAATATGTCTGCTTGCCTCTTTCAAACTCAGGACTCTTTACCAGTCACAGTTTAAATACATGTCCTTTTAAATGCCAGTGTCCTGTTAGCAACTGTGTCAGTATTCTTCACTGGTTTATGGTCAGGTTGAGCAGTTCCCCAGCTTGTTTTGGAGGGTTTTTTGAGAAAGCCCTTAGCTTATCTTTGTCCATGTACGGACTGCCAATGTTGTTCATGTTGCCTCCTTCTCCAGTCCCTGAACCCCACCCCCTGACAAACTTTACAGGTGTACCAGGCATAGGATTGTGTTGTCTTAGTGGATGTGAGAAGCCTTGTCTGGCTAATTCATAAGTTGTTTTATTTGCATTAACTCCCATGTGTCTTGACACCATACCATTTGGATTCTGTTATATTCTGTCAGTTTTGCCAGGGATTGATGGCAGTCCCAGACTAATTTGGAATTTGTCTGGAAGTTGGCAAAGGGCTTGATGGTTGCGACTGTTGGAAATAATATAGATGTTCCTACCTGTATAGCCCTTTTTTATACTCTCCATTATATAAGCCTTAATGGCGTATATTTCAGTCTGGAATAACATGGTAATAGCCCAAGACTTAAGCAGTGCCCCCTTCTTGAGCCCCATCTGTACACCCCAGTACCAGTGCCTCTATTGGTCTTGGTCTCATCTCTGTACCAGCCCAGGCCCCATTTTTGTCTGGATTGAACCCGTTCTGCCATTCACACTTGTCAGGGCAGTTAACCATGAATAGCTTGTTGTAGGCATATCTTAGAAGTATCCTGTCAGACCCCATCTGTAGAATGGGTTCATGCTTCATATCCTGAGTTTTTTTGGTGTGACCAAAGTTAGTGGATTTAGATTTCCACTGTTGGGTACACCATAGTCTGTAGACCCCTGCCTGGGCCTCTGCCTCATTCATCACACGAAGAGGCGGAAGTCCCAGATGGACCTCCACTGCAGCCACTGGGGTCAGCTTCGTTGCTCCTGTTGCAGTCAGGCAAGCCGATTTCTGTAACTTGTTGAGCTCTGGCCTGCTGACATTTTTCTGACCCTCAGCCACCAAGCTGTGGAACCATAGGTCAGTATGGGTCTGACCACCATGTTGTAGATCCAATGCACCACCCTTGGTTTCAGACCCCATGTTTTACCAGATGTGCCCTTACTGGTCCAAAAAGCCCTGTCAGCCCTAGTCATCAAATTTTTCAGCTGTGTCTTCCATGTCAGTCCCTTGCCCAGAGTAAGCCCAAGGTATATGACCTCGGTAGTCAGTTGCAGTGTGTATCCAGAAAGGGTTGGTTCCTTCAGCCTCCTTAAATATCTTCTGGGTGGGTGGTAGTATCACCATCTTTTGTGGATTCATAGACAGCTGAGTCCTATCACACCACTGTGGTACCATACTCAAAGCATCCTGTAGAAGCTCTGAGGTGGTGTTCAGGAATTTTCCATGGATGATGGTATCAATGTCATCTGCATACCCTAGGGTATAAGAGCCATTCTGAGTCCTCTTATCAGTTCATCCACAACTAGACTCCACAGGAGAGGCAATGAAATGCCCTCCTTTGGACAGTCCCTTGCCACAGACCACTCCAGAACTTCTCTGCAAGTATGGCTTTAAGTTTCCTGCCACCCAGCATAGAGCCAATCCACCAACAGATCAGATCATGTCTTCAAGCCCATGCCATTTGGCACCCTCTATTATGATGTCAAATGAGGTGCTATCAAAACCTCCCCCATTTTCTAGGAAAGCTTCAAGTGTTCACTTCCCTGTTTCCCACTGTTTCCTCCATATGTGTAATCACATGTTGCAGTGTGGGTTCAGTGGACTTCCTTGGTTTCTAGGCAAATTGGTATTGCTGTAGGGGACATAGCCCCCAAATCTCCTGCCTGATATGCCTGTCCACAATTTTTGGCATCGTTTTCAACATGAAGTCTAATAGGACGATATGCCTTAGCCTCAGTGTAGTTAGCCTTCCTGTGTTTAGGGATAAATGTCATGTTGACCTGCCTCCATGCTTTGGGTATATACTCTTTTGCTGGGCAGGCTCTAAAGATATGGCACAGATGAGTCATTAAAAGACTGACTTCTTGTTGCAGGAGTCCAGGTACAATTCCATCAGTCCCTGCTAATTTAAATGCCTTGAATTTGATTTATGTAATTTGAGCATGTAGCTTGCATCAGTTACTATGGTTGTCCTTTGTGTTGGTTGTGGCATTAAAAATTGTGATAGAGCATTTCAGGTCATCTATCCACTTTCTGCTAGTATTTTTGCTCGTTCGTGGTCCCCACACAAATGACGAAGATGGGGGTAATGGTCTGGGGGTCTGGGTGGCCAGTATTTTGTGGACCACAATAGCTTATCCATTAACCAGAAAGTGATGGTCGAGATACATTTTCACAGACTTACCAGGGGGTGTATTGAGACAAAGCATGTTTGTTTTGAACCTTTATTGTAAATTGAGCCATGAGAACTGTAAGTACATATTTTAACATACAGGTAATATTAAATTTTTAATCTCTGAGAATTGGATTGTGGTATTTGTATGACTTTTCTGACTGGGCATGATCACAAGAATATGGTCCTGCAGTTAAGTCATGAAGTTTTAATTTGTGAATCCTTCTTTTTAGTGCATGAGACTAAAAGATGTTAAAGGATCTCTGTATTATAAGTGTGTTGTAAATGAAGTTTAAATTATCATAATTTTTAAGTTACTGAATCTGGAATAACATGAGTTTTCTGTTCTCTCTGTAATGTTTTTAAGTGCTTGGTCCAATCAATTCATCAGCACAGCTGCGGTTAAATCCAAAACCTGAAAATGATGGCTCAGACTACAAAATACCAAAAGTTAGGCTGAGCTTGGAAATGGAAAAGTTATCAGTAGGTAAGTGTTATTTCCTAAGAGTGGTCTGGTTCTTGTACTTTGAATAACTGAAACATGAATTTACATATTATTGCAATACTAGAAGCAAATTTGAGGCATTTTTGTTAATGTAGTTGATATGTTGTAAACTATTTTAGTTTGTAACAAGAACAAATTCAAGCATTGAGGTGATCAAATGAATTTTTTATTTTGCCATATTTTCTTTAAATGATTGAGGAAGATGTTCTGTTGTTAAAATTTTATGTAGGTAGTGTAAATTTATAATCCAACAGTGAAAAGCACTTAGCCAATGGGCGGGAATGATTCACTCATGCGGGTTGTTATGTGATGGAATCCAAGTAGAGCCAGAATTTCCTGCTGTAAATTTGCTGCAAATGCTGATGTGGATGTTTTGTAGAAGATAAAATTTCCTTACCACCTGCTGGGAATTGAGCTGTGACATATTTGTACCAGATTCTGCCTGCATGTATATGCTATTGCTAACATGCACGCGTATGCATGCACGCGCCCACACACACACACACACATGCACACACACGAGTGTAGTGATCTCATAAGCATACTTTTCCCATAACCCTTTTGCTGTGTTATTAACCCTTTGATGCCGAACAACCCATAAAGGTGTTGTGCAGTGAGCCCCTTAAACTCACCAAATGACCCATAAAGGGGTAGCATAATGTGTTGAAGTTTGGAGGAATTTTGTTCACTCCTGTTCGGTTAACTGCTGTGGCTTGCTTGCTGTGCTTCAGGACCCTTGAAGGTCAGGCTTTCATTCAGGAGTCAGAATGTACCCCCTCCACTTCCTAAACTTCTCTACAAACACTGATATATATATGTAGACACTTAGTAACTGCGCATTTTTCTCAGCTGACTAATACAGTTTTGACACAGCTTGCTTTGATTATCGCTGGCTCTGGAATTCACTGTGGGTTGAAATATCAACACTGGCCTTTGAAGTGAAAACTCTTTCTTGACCAGAAAGTTTGTCAGTGGCGTACCGTACCTGTATAATTCAGACAAAAGTAATGCTACAAAATAGGAGATACCCACAAATATCAATGTTTACAGCTACAGGAGGGCCCACAGACCTGCCTCTTGTAGTGCTGGGGTAATCTGTAGGGGTTGTGGGGTAGTAACTTGCAACACATAGCCGTCAATTTACTAAAAACGTCTTGGGCACCCTCGAATATGTGGAATTTTATATATGCAGTTACATCATAGCTTTAGATCTGTTTTACTCTCACTATAGAAGACCTTCATATCTTTGGAGGTATAATGTTTCTGCAACTCTGGCCTGTCATATATAGTGCAAACAAGGCAGACGATTGTAGGTCTCAGAGCCATGGCCAGGAAAAAAATAAAACTTGAGAAGGAAACAATCAGAAAAATTCTAGTTGCTGACACCGCCTGGGAATTAGGTGCGGAGGCTAGCGATTTTGAAGACTAGTTTGAGGAAGAAGAAGAAGAGGAACCCGACTGCACTGCCATCTGTGCTCATTTTGCGGCCACAGAAAGGGCACATAGTGCGCCAGATGTGATGTGGGCCTTTGTGTGGTGCCTTGTTTTGCGAAATATTACACAAAAGTAAATTTGTAATATATCACCCTCTTTGTGAATACTGTGTGTCATGATAAAACAGTGATCCAAGGTGCCACAGACCTTATGCAACAGCCAGAATTATGTGAGTAATGAACTATTTACACCACATTATATATAATACATGCAATTCACAGGCCTAAATTTATCGTAAAAATAGGTGAACATTTTTTCCCGGATTAACCAATTCATAAGCAGAGTGCAGAATTTTATTTCATTAAATTTGAAGGAAAAGTCTATGAGATATGCTTTTTTTCCTAAGAGTAAGCATTAAAATTGAAAATCCCCAGTAAAAAATTCAGGCAGGCAGCGTTGCTCAGAGGGATTTAAATCCAACGCAAAAGGGTTAATTGTCAGTCTGATTCCCGAGCCATGAACGTTTTTTAAGAAGAAACAGTCGCCATAAACTACATTAGTGTGTGATGTAGAACTCAAGAACATAGCCTTTCATATAACAGTAAGAAGACATTTGCCAACAGTCTACTGCGACCTAAAATACGACTAATGAGTGACGATACTAGCTATAATTGTAACAACCCTATTGGCCAAGTGCATATTATACTAATATACATATGCAATCTAGCAAAATTTTAACAGAGAATACTGATAGGTCTTCATATATATTTTAAACACAGGAGTTTTTATATATTCATTTAAATACATCAGCTAATAGATGATATTTAATGTCAATACAAATTTGTAAACAGTATGTGATCCCATAGCATGCACTCACTGAATGTACCAATACTGTTTTGTATTTTGCCTGATGATGGCTCAATGAGCCGAAACATGTCGCCGAATTTTTAATTGTTGTTATTGGTTACTAACATATGTTGTGTTTATTGACTGATTAAATTATTATATTACATGAACTTTTTGCTTTTGTGAATGCTTCTCTTGTATCTTCAGTAACCACATTTTCTATTTCCAGCAGAAATATTCTTGGTTATTGTAATGTAGAGAGAAAATTGATTAAATATATAAAAATTCAGGAAAGGTATTAAAAATAATTTTATAAGTTGTATATAGTAGGTTCCATATAAGCGTATAAACAACTGCTCTGAATATTTATTGCAAAATCAGATTCTGATGTTACAAGACATAGTATTCATTGCTCTTAAATGTTCTTATACTTTCTCTGTCTCTCTCTGTCTTAATATCTGTTATCAGTTAGGATTGCTGTATCTCATGCGTGGCAGCTCCTACCAACTTTTTAAGTATTGGCCTATTGGCCTTATTTCCACCTCTTGCATTAAAAGGATAAATTTTGCTGAAGCTGTGAGAAATATTAGCTTGTGACACCTAATGGTAATAATAGTGTAGGGCAGTTGTATTGGTTTATCTCATCAAAAGAGTAAAAGGAGGGATATATGCTTTAAGCCTTCTGAATCAAGTGTGTATGTAGTAGTGGTGGAAGAGTAGCTGTACTAGACCAGAGAAAGGACAATAAGCATATGATAAAGTTATTATCTGTCAGTTCCTTACCTACTTGGAAGAGCTGGCAGATGAGTGTACCACTTATGTAATACAGACTGTATTATTCACTTCACAGGATGTGACAGTACTGTGAGTTGTATTTTATTCATGTGATATGTGACTCGTAGGAGAGTGAGCTAAGATCATGTGTTCAATAATCTTATTATGTAATTCAGTGCTATTGTACCTACACCAAGGGTGTAATAAGAACATAAGGAGAAATCCTTGAATATCATGTGACAGTGTGTATTGTTGGGAATTAAATACGAGTATTTTGATGTGGTAGATCTTACTACTTAAATTCCATTAACATTACTAATTTTGTGTAACCCTTCATTCCAAATTGCTGACTTGCAAGTATTTTGTATGAGATTTGAGGCAAGACACCGTGTAGCCTGGTAGAAGTTTATCAGTTATTTTATAGCAAATTTCTCTGAGGCATCAGTAAATTCCTGTTGGATTACATGGTGTCACATTCCAGAAGACAGTAATTTTTTTTGTATGATTACGTTAAAGTTGTTATAACAGAACTTTGTTGTGGTACTAAGAGAATTTTTACATTAAATGCTTCTGTCACTCATTTACATTTTCCTTCATATTTATTTTCTTTGGGCATGCATATTTATAACAGTATCACGCATTCAATCTTATAATTTCATGACAACTTACCATTAACATATAACCACTGTGATGGACATAGTTTTCCCAAAAGTCAGATATGATTTACCAAAATTGTTACAGGAACTTACATTTCTTAACATAGACAGCAACATTCTGTTAATCCAATGTGTTATAATTTAAAACTCCTGATAATCTGGCACTTGAGAGTTTCCCAAGATTGGAAATCCCAAATCCTGCTTTTTACCAGAAAGAAGCATTATCAGTGAAACATGCAGATCTTAGGGACATGTTCAGAAAGACCCCTAACAGTGTCTGTGCATCAACCGCTGTGGTATGACCTGTTTCCTTGTCTCCTACTCTGTCAAGTTCTTCATGAAGACTCCTGAAAACACAGAGAAGGACCTTGTTGACCCTGAAACAGCAGATGAAATGTAATACTCCTGTGATTAGTTGTACCACCTAGGTAAAGGATCAGTAACAAAAATACCTGTAAGAAATTAGGTCAGTAATAGGTAGTATCTGATAATCCAGATTAATTGATAATTAGGCACCTGTCTGGTTCTTTGTGAGTTGGATTAACGGAATTATGCTTTTACTTGTTGTTTCACATTTCTTTTACTGTGTGATACTGCTAATTTAAATCATATATTGGTCTCAAAAGCAAAACCCAGTGCATGAGGGTAGGTGTAAGAATAACAGCCATAAACAGAATTGTATTATTATGGAAAAGGTAAAGGGTTAAGTTTAGCCTGTCCACACCATGGAGGCACTAGATGGAGGTGAGTGGTTAACATTATGCCCTGTCTGCATTACATGTGGGAAAGAACCCTGGTACATATTGCATAGGAGGCTGGGTGAGCCCAAGAGCCAAACTGGACATTTTGGAGGAGAGAAAACTCTTTTTCCCATACTGGGATGTTAACCCTGGACCATCCAGCCCATAACGTAGTCACTTTACTAACTATACTACCCTGGTTCCGTATTGTCACATTATATTGTGTTTCATTTTTATGTAGTAGATCAATTTGGCTGAGTTCCTCATTCTAAGTAAGTTTCTCTTGAACTGTTGCATTTTTATGTTGCTGCATTGAAGTTTACTATTGTTACAGTGACTATAGGTCTAGTAACATTTGTTGAACAAGAATTTCTTATAATTATGAATTTGAAACATAAAGTGAGGTACCTTTTTTGAGAATTTGTTTGAAGGTTTAAAACACTTGGACTCAAATTCACAATACTTGGAGAAAATTTGATGTCGTATATTTTAAGAGAAGTTTACTTTGAACGTAGTTCTGTGTAATTTTCTTATATTGTGAGACAGACAAAACACATCTTTATTGAATAAAGTTATATTTGTATCTTATGTAGACCTATACATATGTATTGTGCCACTTCCATCAGTATACAATACATTTTAGTTGCTGTGTAAATATGTTTTAGCATGTGTAAGTCTGCAGATGTATAAAGTATGAATACATTGTGTTGTGCTAAAAAAAATTCTGGTTCAGAAATAAGAATTTAAATTTGTAAAATGTGTTGTTTCAATTTTATCATTTTATATTCATTTTTTTTAGCCATAACCAGGTTTCAGTATCATGACCTGATTGATCTGTTGGAGTCATTTGAGAGAATGTCTCTTGGGGCCCCATATAGAAAGTATCGGCCATTTGTGACAGGTTACAGAGGACACTACAAAGAATGGTAAGTGTTCTCATCACAGAATGAAATAAGTGATAATTGGTTGAGTATAGAAGTTCTGTCTGATTGTTTACTTCTTATTCCCCACTCGTGTCTGACTTACATTTTGGTTTATGGCTTTATATCTGTGCTAAATAAATAAACACTCATAGAAAGTGCTGTGTTTTTACCTTCTGGTTGGTAATTACTTTCTTCACTTCTTCATCTGCGATCATTTGCATTAAGGGGAGGTGTAGTGGATTAGTGTTGTCTCAGTTCCCTGTTATCAGAAATTTTTTTTTGTTTATTTTGGTCCATTTGTTTTGTCTGCTTTAAATATTATACCAAATGTGCACCATGCTTTGAAGAACTTTCAGAAGAGAAGCTAGATAATAATTATTGATGATTTGAGTTCCATCTTTTCATGTACACTGAGACAGGTGAAGAAACAGTTATGGAGTGTAATGGGATTGAAATTACATTTTAATGGCCATGCTGTGGCTCAGGTGGATTGTTGTGGTGTACAAAGTGACACTGGGGCAGGTTTTTCTCTGAGTACTTCAGCTTTCCTCTCATTAT
>Ga0209629_10000762_pt1 | contig 18660 bp, 12 predicted proteins | sample TergutCu122P5_FD_187286 | JGI IMG/M metagenome (GOLD analysis project Ga0209629, IMG submission 187286) | Cubitermes ugandensis P5 segment gut microbial communities from Kakamega Forest, Kenya - Cu122 P5 (SPAdes) (version 2) | ecosystem: Host-associated > Arthropoda: Insects > Digestive system...
GTGAAGCTGACTGACCACTACACCTAGTGCTTAAAAAAAGTTATACCTACTACTACTACTACTACTACTACTGCTGCTGCTGCTACTGCTACTCCTGGTGGTGCTGCTGCTGCTGCCGCCGCCGCCAATTAGCACTCTAGCGAATACGCCATTTGGTAAGCTAATTATCGCTCAGCTAGTCGAAAAGCTTGAGGTATCCGAATGTACACCGCTAGGAATATTTCCACAAGGTCTGCTAGTCCTGCCAATGGTATCGCTACTATTTTTTTTTAAACAAATGTCTCTGTAAACTTCATGATGCAGTAATGTCTTCAGTCATTCAATTTAGAGGTGTCTTCATGACCTCATTTATTATCATTGATCTTCCTTCACAAAGCGGACTTAATAATACCAGGTGAAATTTGAAATTCAGTAATTAAAATAGGCTGCTTGTGTAACCTTGTATGTTTTGAGAATTTTGCCATTATCGGGGGCATCATTACGTGAAGGATTTGTAAAATTGTACGTTTAATACTGACCCTTATTTCAATTTGTTGAAATATTGTTTCTTCTGTTTCGTGGTATGTTTGTGTACATAAGAGGATATGAATCAGTGAGTGTAACTTGCGAAGCGCTCAAACTCTGGTTGCCGTATTTAACTGTGACGAATTCTGAGTGTATTTCTTGTATCTGTTTTGTATAATTTATTGTGTTGCTTCCTTATGGCCGCCGTGATATATGACAGTGCTGCTGTTGTGATATGTGATTCAGTGCTTTCCGCCGAAACATGTAGTGTTGCATGAGCAGTGTAATTCATATATCTGGAATATCGTTTAATTTAGATGGTTTTGTGGTGTTCGGCTGGTCAGTGGAAGCTTACTTGTTTGAACCTAATTCGAACAAGGCACAGACGAGGGAGGTGTATCAGATGGACTGGTGTCTTCATATTTTGTGCTCTTCACCGAGTATTGTTAGGGCGGTTACAGTGAACAGGTTGTTGTAACCGGGGATGTAACCGGCATGATCCGTAAGAGGAATGCCTGCAGGAATTTTTAAGTTAACGGACTCCTGTGGAGAAATGGACGTACATCAGTGGACAGTTTTAAAGTAGATTTTTGAGGAATAACTAACGGATATGTGAAATCAATTCGATTGTCGCAAAAATCCCAAAGATGGCCTTTCCTGGACGCGATTCGGGTTCCAAAAAGGGGGGGTTGAATTTCTTAATATCACTGGATTTTTGGACTTTGCTCGTTGTTCTACACCGGGATGAAGCTTCTAAGACGTCGACGCTTTGTTATGGAAACGTAGGACTACGAGTGCATGTGAAAGGGATTATTTATGTTGTGTGAGACTTTAATATATAGTTCTGTTGATGGGAAGTGAAATGGAGTACATAATATGAACAAAGTAGTGAGAGTATACACGTATTCCGTATCGAATGTCTTCTTGAATGTGTATTAACCCGGCTTTGTAATGTGTACATGTATAAGGCTCAGCACATTGTTTATGTTGCTATTGACGCGTCAGTGGGGAAGCTGTTCTTCATGAGGGTACTGATGAGTTATAAATGCATGAGTTATAACATTGTGAGGCGTTGCGCTTCACTTTGGTAACCTCCAACTAAAACTTTTTGGCTCGGTCGCAAAAGTGCGAAAAGCGACTGTTAGCTTCGTTATGTCTGTCTGTCTGTCTGTCTGTAATTCCTTACGTCCGTCCGTCTGCATGGAACAACTCGGCTCCCACGAGCCGGATTTTCATGAAATTTGATGTTTGTGCATTTTTCGAAAATCTGTTGAGAAAATTAAAGTTCCGTTAAAATCTGACGAGAATATACAATTTTGAACATACCCCGCTATTTTTGATCATACCCCGCTCAGCTCTTAGAATGAAAAATGTTTCAGACAAAAGCTGTAGACAAAATCAAAACACCTATTTCATGTTCAGTATTTTTTTCCCCCCGAAAATCGTCCCGTTCATGAGCTAATGTGGAAAAATGCAGTAGAGTCAGGCAGGCCACAGATGACAATATGGCGCATGCGCATTGCGTGCTGGCTCCAAACGCACTCTCAGGATATGTAATAATTACTGCTCTTTCACAGCAACAATGGTTGCACGAAAGCACCTCAGTGTTATGTTATACATACATTGTCTCTCTTGTTTTATTAAAGTTTTAATGCATCGCCATCATTAAATGAAGAGACATTTGTAAAATGGTGAAGGTCTGATGTTTTAGTGTGTATCTGATCATTCGCGTTCGCGTTGCGTGTTAAGGTGCTGTGCTGGTCTCTTGAAATGTAACATAACCATTATCTGCCGTAATGAAAAGTGCATCTGTTACTACGTATTTCACTGCTGGTCAGTTTACTTGACGGCCCTGTCAGTTACGAGCTGAGATCAGTCACTCTCTTGTTCACCCGCTGCCAGCCTGAGAAGAGTTAAAATGTAAACTACGTAGGCCTTCAGAACTTAGAAAATTGCACCAAGTCGTACTTGCCAAATTCAGAAGTGATTTGCTTCCTTGAAGCGTTTACATGGTTTGTCTTATTTTCGGGTGTACACAAAAGTTTCGATTTAAATTATACAGACTTACCAACTTGTGACACAGCTTTTGTCGTAGGAAACGTGAATGGGTTTTAATTGTATAGTTTTTAAGCTTTGAATGTTATCAGTTTTTAAACATCTGTGGATTCTATTTCTATATTGTGTCTTTTTATTTACCAGGATGTGTAAGTAGAGATGTGGGACAAAAGGGAATAGAATATTCGGGTCTTCTGGGATGTGACGCTACGGCGTTAGTCGAGTAGTTCCCGATGTGCTCAGGACGGTAGTGTCTGTCATCTGCACCAAACAACATACAGTCGCTGCGCAGAAGACTTGAATCATCAACAGTATCGCGGCGAGAATCTCACATTAGCAAAAAGAGTAGATTATAAACGGAATAGGTTTTAACCATACAGTGCTTTGTAATGTTGTATAAATATTACGTATATTCATCGATGGTTTCAAAATTTGATGCATACACCTATACTTACTTACTTACTCCATGGAGCAGAGCCCTTCTTGAGAAGCTAACTGATTCTGCAGCTAGTCAAGAAATTCCCCGCATTTTTGGAACGCGAAGGTCGCATACACCTATACACCATCATAAAATACTCGTAAATATATTTTCTGTATAGTTGCAGATTCAACATAGTTTCATCCAGCAATCCCATACAAGAAATATTACTACACTGCTGCACAATACAATAAAGGTACTCCATATACACTAAAGAGGAGAAACCCCACGATAAAACAACCTCCAATAAAATGGGTGAAGTAGTTCTTCATTACTACCGCAATATACAGTTTTTTACGAGAGTGCTCTATACATATACTTTCTACATGTCAAATTTTATTTACCTATGTCTTTTATCGGGGCGCGCGGTGGCGTTGTGGTTAAGGCACTGCGCTACAAACCGGCAGGTCGCGGGTTCGATTCCCGATGGTGTCATTGGAATTTTTCATTGACATAATCCTTCCGGTCGCACTATGGCCCAGGGGTCGACTCAGCCTCTAACATAAATGAGTATCAGGTGTATTTCCTGGACGTAAAGGCGGCCGGTGCGTAAGGCTGACAACCATACCACCATCCTGTGCCGTTGTCATGAAATCTGGGAACCTTTACTTCCTGGAACCCTCTGGGCCACTCCAGGCCTGTAACGGGACTGCTTTAAACTTAGTGCTTTACCTTTTTATATCTTTTATCTTTATTGCTTTGTTATTTTATAATTGAATTCACATTTTATATTGTACATCCATTTATAGTAACCATGTAGATGAGATCTCGTTTTTTCTGAGACATTGTCAATTGTATATAAAAACCTTGTGGGTCACAGCCTGAAGATGGCTTCATGAAAAAAAAGTCGAAACATGTCGCTGGTATGGTTTTTAATCATCTTTTAATTGTATTTACATAATAAATGTTGTGTTGAGCTGTAAAATTATATATATTCTAAACATTAACGCTTCTCGGGCGACCGTGGGACCGTTTACTGTGCATGTGAAATGTCAATTACCAACAGTCTTTCGTGTCCACGTGAAGAAATTTACTGTCCTCTTCGTAGCTACTTTTTTGAGTTTGAATTAGAAACCGACACTTTTAGTGACCATTTTTGTCCGTGAATTTGGAAACTACCAGTTACGAGCGATGCTGTTTCTAATGTAATAAGACGAGTGAATGTCCTGATTGTTGTACTTTAAAAGTTGCTAATTTGTAAAGTTCTGAAAATGAACGTGTGTTGATTTGCAGTCTTTCCCAGGCTGACTGTTGTGACATATAAGTCAGTAGGGAAGATGGGCACTTGATTTCTTGCAATGAGGATGCTTAATATGGGTATTTATGATTCCTGATGCACTCTTTGCCCTAAAAGGTGTACACGGATACGGATACAGGTAAGAGTCTTTCCCTTGCTTTGTCCGCATGATCCATTGCGGACGCTGCTGGACCGACTTCACAACAACTGTCATTCGTGGCGTACAGCGAATATTGTTCAGCGAACTAGACTTGTAATTCCGGTTTTGGGAACAAAATATGCCAGCATAATAAGATGGCAATATTATGCATCTTATGGTTACTCTTCTCAGGCGTGTAAGGGAGGAAGATACTGTAAAGCCCATACTTCTCATATTACTCATAAGAAAGCATGATATGAGATGTGAGAAAGAGAACTGATCATCTGTAACTGACATCAAACCTTGTCGCATCGTAATGATCCGTCGTACTTAAAGCTGTTCAGCATACGAAATGACACCATTGTGACCTTTTGTGGTACAGAAAACAAATTCACACTCCACTCTTGGCTGTTAAAAGATGCTTTGGCAGGGGGTGGAATCGGGGTTTTCAGAACAAGACGGACGTTCATACAACTGCTGAAAAGCCAGGGGAATGCTGAACACCTATTATAACGGAAAATTACGTTTCAGGTTCGCGAGAAGTGTGTAGTCATTCAGATGCACACGTCGTTGTGTGGGGCGTCTCTGAATTTGGAAATACATTTCTTCTTCTTTTAAAAAAAAAAGCGTTTATCTCCATTTCCAGCACTTTGCGTAGGCCGCTTCAAATTAGTGAGGGTCAAAACTATGTACTGAATGATTGAACATGTGAACATTAAGATTTTGACTGTTGGTACAAAAATTAAAGGAAAATTAAGTGTGTGTGTGTGTGTGTGTGTGTCGTGTCGTGTGCAAGTGCTTAAAGATTCGTAGTCCAATTGAGCACTGCTTCGGCAGAGTGAAATTAAAAGAAACTTGTTTTAGCTTGTTACGAACACAAACAAGAATTTTTTTTTTTTTTTCACGTGAGACTGGATGCATTTGGAAGACAGCTGTTGACTGTGTATTACACACGTTCAAAACTGTACGCAGAATGTCCATTTTGTTGAATAAGCTCGAAAACTGTAAGGTCTATGGGGAAGAAGTGTGTCGGCCGTAACGTGTTCCTTTCATTATTTTCCTACAGCTTACATTAGAATCGTCTTTTGTCCGATAAATGTTTAGCGAGTTAGTATCGGAGGCATGCAGAGACGTGTGAAACTTATGTAAAGTAATTGTTAGAATTGCCCTGGCTTTTAAAACTGAAATATGCTACATTTTTGTAGAATGCCTGTATATTAAATTTAATTAAAATACGTTAAGCGGTTCTCGAGTTGTCACGTGCATATAGGTAGTACTTGAACAGAAGTTAGGTTAGCTTTGCAATATTTTATTTTTATAATATGTAAATGTAATAATAACAGTAGTAGCAGATGGTCTTTAATACAACGGGAACACGCCCGACAACAGCTACCATGTAAGTACAGTACACACAAACAGAAACCTGAAGATGACCGACTGAGGTAGAAACATGTTCTAGTAAAGACGATTTATTATTGTGATAATTATTAAATTTTATATAATAAAATATTGCTGTGCAAGGTAACTTATACTTCTGAGAGCTGCGCTGGTCTGGGACTTACGCAGCATAGAATGGCAACTGCGTATCGACATTTCGGGACAACATATCCGAAACGTCGGTACGGAATTACCATTCTGCGTGCGTAAAGCCCCAGAACGCGATGCAAACAAAGATACAGATGGTTATTCTGATAGGCGTACCGGCGGGATACGAATCCTAGCATTTGTGACTAACTCTCAGACCAGTTGCATGGTTTATGTACCGTTCTTACATTGCTGTGGCCATTACATCTACAACGCTTGTTGTAAAAACACAGAAAGCAAAAGACTATACAAGCCGCAGGCAGTGATGTAAACTGAGATTTTTTTACCTGAAACCAAGCAGTGAGCTTCAACACCACATATTTTCCCCATATTTTCCGTTGTGAGTATAGTGGAAGAGTTCATACCTGCCACTGGCAATCCAAACCCACGTTCCACCAAGCTTTCTGTCTAGTATATACTGCGAGTTCTTTCTTCAAGTATAAAGCGCCTGGAGCTCACCTGCAAATACAGAAGTTTGGAACACATGGAGGTTATGACTTCATGACCCTTGAATACCTTCACGATGTGGCGCTTAAAAACAGGGGGAAATTGTGTTTGAATGCCTTCTTTATTAGTGGTTTATTTAACACGCTCTCAGTTACTCGGTGATTTGGATGATAAGGATCTGTCAATTGTGAATTGCATAGGATATGCAAGGCCTGCATTTTGCCTAGGTGTACTGTGGAAGCCTATGTAAATCCTTAGGATAGTCAGTGTCCTGACGGATATTCGAACCCGTAACTTTCCGAATACGTGTCACAAATTTTACCGTTAGTCCAAGTTGCTTGGTAAATTTACGTACTGACGGCAAAGTTCGCGATAATCCAGGCATTTCGCACTAATGTCTGAATTACTGACAGCGCAGTTAAATAAGCTTCATCAATCAATACACCACAGTTTATGGGAAGATAAGTGTATTGTTCCTTTGTTTCAGGTAACAACACGAATGCAGATGCGGGTGCAGGTTTACCACATGACAAGACCCTAACCGTAAGTTCAGCAAATTGTTCTCGAGATCAATTGCACGCAACCATTAAACCAGTACAGTAATAAAGTGGACTGACATTGTTGCAGTATAGGCACTTAGCTGTCATCATAACAATGATTGTTACTTTTCTTTTTTGTCATCCTGAATTTTGTAACTTTTTTGCTCATTGTGTTCTGAGTTTTCACTTACGGACTGCCACTAACGAACCTCTTTGCCACGGGATATAATGCTTGATGAAGCAAATGTAAAGTTTGTTTAAGCAGGTTAAATTATTCACTGAAGTCGCCTGAGAGATTAATGGCCGATGTCACTGAATGCCCATATATGTTAGTTCACTTAAAGATGTTTCATTGATTTGAGCACTGAACAGTGGTTTAACAAAGAAAGCCCGATGAGGACTGAATAAAGAAATCGTAACTGTAAACGGAAAATCTGAAGTCTGAATGTCGAATGCTTACTGCAGAATAACACGGGCCCATTAAGAATGCTGACACAGAATAGAACGGTGCAGGATAGAGGAAATGAGTGAAGAATGCCTGAATGTCCCTCCGCCACGCTCAGGCGGGTATCGAACTTCGACACAGAAGTTTGTAGTTGGCTCTTCGCATCATGGCCACAGAACGCCGAATTGGCGGGAAGAAGCCCATTACAATCTTGCCTTTTCACTGATGCAGCAGACTGTGTTTCCTCGCCGAAACCTAAGCATATTTTTAGATGACAAACAAGAAGTTGCGGTCACGGCTTAATAATCTAAGTTACATACTGTTTCCCAAGTCAGTTGCCTAGAAGACCATAATTTCCAAGCTTTCTCCGCACATGGGAATCCAAAATATTGCGCATATTTATCAGATTGTCACTTATGGAGGGATATGCTGCCTAATCAGATGTCCCATTTGCACCTTTATCTGAATTAACACAAACCGGATTAATTGGAGAAATCTGCAGTTTAATATTTCCGTCTCTGGAAGCTGATTCCGACGACCGAACTGCTGACTGTGACCAGTTTAAGTTGATCTTAAGGAAATAATATACGAGTGTGTGAAATATATATATCTGGCTCAGGATAGGTGACTTGGCAAGCTGTTATGAATACAGTAATGAATGTTCAGGTTCCAAAGAAGACGAGGAATTTCTGGGTCACCGAAGAGATTCCGAGCATATAAAGGTTTCTATTTCATTTAGTTCTGTTAACGGTTACGAAATGCATCTAAATACAGTCACAGCCGCGTGTTGGTTAGTTACAACCATGGGTGGGATTGAGCTGTCAGTAAATTGCTTACGGCATAAGCAACACTCGTTGTTTTGCTTAATTTAATCGGTTCTTGATTTTGTTTTCGTATATTTACTCTCATTACAGTTATATTATTACAGACTTGCGTATCTTGTGTATTACGCGCGTTCACGATGAAAAATAAGTTGTATTCTGCGTGTGGCAACTATCCGACGTGGTGCTTACTTTCTGAAGACGTGCGGACATTGTTTCTTGTAAAAGGAATTGCATCCTATACTTCGTGCCATGTACGTATTACTTGACCGTATGAGATGAATCAGGGAGACCTTTCTACTTTCCTTCTTTACAACCAAGTAAGTGGTTTAGATGCGCGGAGGGAAACAATGGATGTTTTAGAGTGGAGCATAACTAGGGCGAGGTGAATGAGGCAGTTGCCGTGGGCCCAGATAATGAGGTGGCGCATTGACCAGTCATGAAATGTTCTTAAATTAAGACCTTCGCTAAATATTGCCGTGGTGCCTTAACTGTACGTGCAGCGAAGGAAGAGAGCGATGGATGAAAATGTAAATCATGTTTGATTTAGGTTTTTTACGAATTGGAATGTGCGACTAATTTTGTAATTTAGAAGTGGTTTAAAAACGCCTGGTGCAACATTACGCATCACACCTCACAGCAGTACGTAATGTGCCCTGCAGATACCGGTCCTTTACACATTCATTCGCCGTCAAATATTACAGATACTGCTTGACATATTTATGGAATGGCATGGCTAGAATATTCATGGAAACCGACACATCTTGGTAGTTTTAATTCCATACAAAATTCCAGCATACCGATTGTGACTTTGGAGGTGAAAGTTCCGTGTGCTGTATGGCGTTATATGGATCCACAGTACGAAGACGTACTCACTGATGGTCGTAGAAGTTATTAAACTTTGACAATAAAGACATATAAATGACCGTCAAAACACAACAGATTTATTATAATCTACTACTTCAGGGCTACATGTTTCGACTCCTTAGAGTCATAATCAGGCCCTCTAACGAACCGACCCAAGACTATCTAATTATAATAAATTTATTGTGTTTTGACAGTCATTTGTATGTCTTTATTGTCATTAGCAACACATCGGGATGTCTTGCATTAAGTTATTAAACTTTGTTTATTCAGAGCATCAAATGGCAACCGGTAAATATTAAATTTTGGTCGTGTTTGTGACATGACGCTTAATGCTTAATAGAAAATTTTCCACAAACATACTGCAGTTGAATCAAGTATTATGGCGAGTGGGTGACGGGTTTTCTCGTACAGCCAGACGACGAGAGAATGAGATGTTGCGAGCATCATTCCACACCCATTTACTTGAATTGCAATACAAAAAATAATCGTATATCCGATCGTATTGGTGAACACTATATACAGTATGTTGTTACTGTTACCGTATTTAGTACAGCGTGTTAACCACAGTTAATGTATGTATTGTCATGCACCCTGAGGTCACCGGCCGATAAATGACCATTTTATTGTGCCTAGCATGTCACCCGACAGATGGACACGTGGCGTGTTGGCCTGACATAGTAGAGAGAAATGTATGCATGATGTTTTTGAGGTGATTTTGGTAAGAACAGATGTAATATGAGTATGGGTAACGGCTCCGTTTAGAGCACTTGGTGAGGTTCACGAACTGAGGTGTTGGTGTGGAGCCGAAGTGTGTAGATAAGGATGCCGACAGACATGTCTGGAGGACTGCTTGTGACTGCTGCGGGTGTTCACGTCCAGCAGCGGGTTCCCATGATGTGAGCAGACATTTATATTTTGTAGAGGGATTAGAAGATACGAATATATGGGTTGCATTGAGAAACCTGTAGCTTTCAATTTGTAGGTTCCGGTGATCCGGGGGAACTGACAATGTTAGTAAGCTTTGTGTTATTGGGTGATTGGTTGGTTAGATCTGAGATTCAGTCAGAATTGATTTTATTACATTTTTTTGCAAGTAAACAGTAGTTTATAGGTTCTCAGCTGTTTGATTGCGTCCGTCATTATTTGCGTACACCGAATCGTAGCGAGTGTTCTTTTCCCTTCCTAATCTCACGTTCCGGTGAGGGTTAAAAACCAGGAGCAAATCCCCCCCCACAAAAAACACACACACAACCGGACACAACTAGCTTACCCACTGCACTATATCGTAATTACAATAACACAACAATAAAAAGTAGTGGGTTGTGGCACATCTACCAACGGTGTGCACAGCTGTCGTCCCGATTCCGACTTGGCAGAGGGATAGCCCGGAATTCTGGGATGGTTGTGCAGGGTGTAAAATGCTATACCAGACGATTGAGGGTACTCGGTGTGAGAAGCGCGCCGTGACATGTATAACACTGTACTTATTTTGTCATTTGTAACGTCTTACCCTATCCCAAGCCCAGTAACACATCCTTCGGCAATGTGGCGTAGCAGCTTCGTCCGCTCTCTAGAAACCTGCTCAGCCTATTTTATCCGGCGCCGGCGGCTTCGGCAAAATTTGGTCTGCATTCATACGTATAATTATATGTATAATTTTACCTGTTTGTCTATTCATCATGTGCAATAAAATTGTACTGGTAGCAACAGGAAAAATTTATTAAAATACAGTTCACAGCCTAGTCCAATGTGTTGCTATTTTAGCATATGTTTACAAAACGAAATAGAAATGTAATAGATGCCTCCATGCGGCATGTCTGATCTGTAGTGTGAAAGTACGGCGTATAGTTGGATTCAAAAACGACAGATGAGTGACGGTTGGTCTCGCAGTGGGGCTGGCTATGTTGCAAGATCGTAGCTCCAACATGCCTGACGTAGTGTGCGGTACAGCTACAAGGTTGCAGTGCACTGTTGCACTTTGATACACCGTGCGCTGACGAGTGTAATATTCGTCTGTCACTCAAAAGTGAAGTTCCTGTCTTGTGCCTGCGAATTTTATGATTATGTCCCTGGTGTTTTATTAAACACACAGTTAAACCTCGAAACGAAACAGTCAACTAAGACCTATATTTTTACCACCACGATAAAATATGGCGATAGCCGCGAAACTGGTGTTTAATTAGAAAGAAAAATGCATCAGGACGAAAGGAAGTACATTAGCAGTCATTATTTTTGTCCTTGATGTAATCTTAACGTTAGTGTCATAATGTACTGAAGGAATTTAGAAAGAAGTTTGCAAATCGAGTTGTGTAAACGAGTAGGTATTTTACGTGTCTTTTTGTGTATGAACCTAGAAGGTACTGACTTGTTTGCACAATGCACGAGTGGAATATGTGTGTGCGAGTAGCGCTGTGGTAGAGCGTGGTTAACCTTATCATTCTGTACTGGAAATCCGCCCAGCATCCGCTGCAAAGAGGTACGACATTTCACGTAACATTTTAGTATAAGACTGTGTCGACCATAGCAATGTGCACTGCCACGGAAGGAATTTTTCGTAGTGGTAACATGGATTTGATTTTTCAGTTTTTTTGTAATTCTGTAAAAATGTAACTATTGATCAGACACTAGGTCGTGGCGGGGTTTCTTTTTTAAGATGTTACTTATTTTAGATGCTGACTGGGTATAGTGACTAGACAACAGGCAGGACGAACAGTGATCGGGGTTCGCCTTCCTAGATAGATAGATTTTTCTAACCTCAGAAAGCGTCGAGATCGGCTATGGGCCCCAGCCAGCTTCCTGTCCAACGTGTACCGGACGCTTTTTCCCCGAGATAAAGCGGTCAGGGCGTGCAGCTGACCATTCACATGGGTCTAGGAGAACTCAGCTTCTTGTAAACCTCTGGTATCCGTTCAAGGTCATGTGAAGCCAAGTTGGTTAATAGTGATTAGCTAAAAGTTCTTCCAGGTATTATGGTCGAGAGGACTGAATTTCCGTTATGTTTTTTAGCCTATCAAATCATGCGGTAAAATATAAAGGTGGAGGATTGTTGTCAACTAATGCGGGAAACCGACCTTCCCCATATCGGCAAGTTTTGAGAGATGAGAAGATATAATAATATAATAATATTTATTAACTGCCATTGGGTTGTCACCCGGTGGCAGTTGTTATTTTACATGTACACAAATATGACATAAGTAACAAGGAAATTTAATTCGGGAGGGCTACATAAGAAGCACGTAGTAGCGACTTGGAAACTTGGGAACCATCTCAGCATTCGCTTATAGACACAGAGAAACCAAGAAAATTCTGTGCGAGGTGGTCTGTCGCAGGATCTTCCGGATACTGACTTCTAGCCAGCAGTCCGGCATCTAAAGTAAAACAGCAGTACACACATAGTATAACAAATACACATAAGATGACAACAATACACACAAGACAAATACAGTTAACAAAAGTGCACATAAGGCAAACAACACCAAGGGAAGAAAGTACTGTATATAGTTTCTAAATATTTTTCCCCACACATATTTCACACACAGACCTTCACTTCTCACCACACTTTCCTGGCCCTCTTTTTCAGAGTATTTGGTTTACAGGGGAGAGTTCCCAACACTTCTGCAGGTAACTTGTTCCAGTCTTGAATGGTTCTATTCACAAAGGAATATTTCCCTATATCCGTTCTTTGCATCCTCCTAATTTTACGTTCATGATCTACCCTGTTCAGATAGTGTGGCCGTTGTAATCTGTCAGCTATAGCCTTCCATGCCCGTTCTCCAGAGTATGCTTTGAAGAGAGCACATGTGCGTGATAACTTTCTACGCGACGCCAGAGTTTCCCAGTTCGAACTGTTCGTATGATATGCAAATTTGGCCGCTTTCTTCTGCACCCTGTCTAACGCAGTTATTTGTCTCTCCCTGTACGGATCCCAGCACGCGGCCCCATATTCAAGAATCGGACGTACTAGTGACATGTAGGCTAAACTTTTGGTATTACTATTTCCCTTTTTGAGTATTCGCATTGTGAAATGTAGTGCCTTCCAGGCCTTTTTCACCGTGTAGTTGATTTGATCCGCCCAACTTAAGTCGCTGGGTAAGATTATTCCTAAGTATTTACAACTGCTCGCTTCCGGTATTAATGTGTCCGTTAACGAATAACTTAGTAGATCCTTCGCCCGGGCTCTCGTGCAGCGAACTGCCTTATTTTACTTGGATTTATTTTCATCGCATTTTCAACCGCCCACTCCCCCAGCCTGTCCAGATATTACTGCAACTTTTCCATGTCTTCATTATTTATAATTTTGCAATAGATTACACAGTTATCAGCAAAAAGTCTAATAGTTGACTCAGTATTCCTCCAAATATCATTTACGTAGGCTAGGAACAGAAGAGGACCTAATACGCTCTCTTGCGGTACACCAGACGTTACTCTAACTTCTTCTGAGAGAATGAGAATTCATATTCTTTTTATACGTTAATTTTATGAATGTCCTACCTCTTTGCAAGGAAGAAAGTGACACGAATGAATGCCTGTTTTCACTGTTTGGCTAAAACCGTTTTACCGTTTGGAGGGTCTGTCTTTGTATGTTCTAGTAACCGTGCACTGTGTGGGAAACGATTTATTACCAGGTTGTGTTGCATGTATTAAGTTCCGCTGAGGCCTGTCACTAAGGTTGCCCTGTTTGGATCTCAGGCGAGCCCATGTGAGATTTATGGTGGACAGAATGGTATTGGTACTTGTCTTCTCCGAGTACTTCGGTTTCCTCCAGTAATTATCATTTCACTAATGCCCCATATTCATCATTCCTCTCATATACCAGTGAAAATGTTTATGAACTCAGCGTTTGACAGCATCAAGAAATAAAACTCTTTCCTTGCTGTAACAGATGTTGCCAGTAGAAGGAAGAACTCAGAATAGAAGAATTCTGGATGCGTTGTTACCACGCAGTTGGTCTTCAGATTATAGACAGACCACCACCAAGCGAACAAGAGTTCATGACCGCGCGGACTGTGATGTTTATATTGAGACTGGTGTCCTGGGGTTTCTTCCTGCGCTTATTCACTGTCAGATACGTAATCAGAGCATGTAACACTGCCGTTAACGTAATGGCGCACTGGGGTTCACACTTCGAAGTTTCGTGCCAGGACAGATGAAACACAGATCACACACAGTACACGCAGACTCTCCTTTTAAAATTCATAGTAGAGCAGACGTCACGCCCAAACGTCCATTTAGAATGACCGGGCAGACGAGACAAAACGCATTCACACTCCACCTTGAGAGTGAACGGACGAGATAAATGGCGTTCAGACCCCTCGTTTAGAGTGAATAGATGAAACGCATTCAGACTCCTCCACAGCGACTGATGGGACATTCAGACTCCTAGTTTAGAGCGACTGACCAGACCAGATAAAAAGCATATAACCCCCTCCACCGCCTGCCACTACCATGGCGTAGTGACTGGCTAGACTTGACCCAACTTATTTCGGCTCTTTCATGATTTGAGTAGTCTGACGAAAAGAGGCGTCCGCTATTTACTAATGCTTCCTGCTGCCCACGTTTCAATGATTCCGTTGAGCGCTAGCAGGATCAATGCCACTCAATTTCGAGAATGGGAGACAAACAGTCCATTTTATTTAAATTTAAAACATCGACCTACAAGTTCAATTTTTTAATGAGCAACTTCTCATAAACGTGAGCCGGGTTTCTCCAGGCAGTCGTCCTAACTTTGTGCAAGTCTACTGGGCGTAGTAAAAGCAATTCGGTATGCACAACACGAGCTGGCCCCTGTCGGCAGGGAAACAAGCCCGCAGACGTCGGACAGACAACATGGTCGGCTCAAACTTGCATGGGAGCGACAGATTGAAAGTATGCACATGTGTGGACTGGAGAAGCGTTTTACAGTGTGCTCTGGACGAAACTTGTCGTTCGTGGCTACATGCTCTGGTGTTTATATATGGGCAGTTAAAACTATCTTAGACTTTCTGCTCGTCATTGAATCGCGTGAGCCCTTGCTGCAGAACTGCTTCCTGAAATTTTCGTATGACTTGACCTAGGATATCATTTATACTGCAATAGTTGCAATATCGGCAAAGTGTCGGTCTCACTTTGTTTAAAAACGTGCAAGTCTATCTCGTCCAGTTCGCCCCTCTTGCTTGGTTATTAATTTGAATGGCAGCATACAGACCTCAAACCGACGCAGCCCACCAGAGTAGCTGGAATGGGATGTTCTTGTATGAACGGCCAACAGTGCCTCATCAGTAGCTAAAGTGTTACGACTGCGGGCTGGCAATCCTGGGTCTTACCCTGTGAATATATATATATATATATATATATTTTGGTGGCTTGTCTTGGAAGGTTATCAAAGTTTTGGTCCAGGCTTTTGCTAGAAATAAGGGGCTGTAGCTTGATACTACCCACTAACAACTCTGTAGTATGCTAGTAATAGCAATATATTGTGAATTGTCCCTTCCCAGCTCTAGTACACAGCCATTCCATGGTTCGTGTCACAAGGTCAGCTTTACCTCTGCTGTACCTGTTGAACGGTTGGGTCTCATTTTCCGTACCCTCTTACTTTTATATCTTGGCTTATTACTTAATAACTTCACATTTTTGGTTGTGGCTGGCGAGCATGCTAGTAGGCTACAGCAGGTTTAATTTTCCCTACAAGCGTGAACATTTGTCTGCATAATTATCCTCTGTGTGACTTCAGAGTCCTTATTTGGGCTGATCTCCAGACCGGCGAGTTTTAATTATTGTCCACGATAGTCGGTGTTCGGGATTAATCGTGAGCGGGAACAAGGTGAACACTGTATGTGCTTAGTACACTCAAGCAATTTCCCGCCTTATGTGAACTCCGAGATTTAGTGGGCCCAGACAGTGAACCCTCGGTCAGTCATTTCTCACCCTCTATATCTTTTCCTTTAATATGTACTTCCCATCTGTTCCCACGTGATCACTTTTGCTGTGGGTTCAGGCTGAAATTCTTGGCAGCATTCTCATTCCGTCCGTGCATGCTGAATGCCCATCCCATCTCATCGTTATTGTATCTCCGCAGTAATATTTGGTAAGTGGTAGGCCTGTGTGTTCAGGTGTGAGCAAGAGTTTTGCATTCTCGTAGGTCCGTGGTGGTCGGGATTTCCACAGTCGCTTCTGCGGGTGACTGAAGTGTTGCGCGTGTATTTTATATTTAATGTAAACAGTTTAAAATTTCATTATTGTTACGTTTATTAATTTTATTCATTGCCTTTCACTCAGCAGATCTGCATAAACTGTCATGCAGTGATACCTTGTTGCAGTCACGTTGAAGAGAGAGAATAATATTGTAACATTTAAGCTCAATCAGCCTATTATTAGATTTAATATTTAGTTTAATCCTAGCGTGAATTTGACCATTATCACGTATGGCGGTACAAAAACGGCCACGAAAATAATTGGAAAATGAAACACTATTCGCATGTGTTAAAATTCAACTTCCCACCATCGTGTAAAATTGAGGTTGTTGTAATAAAGTTTTGTTTGTTCTGACACATATTTGGATTGTAATTATCGCAGAAATCCAACGCTACGTATAATGAAAGTACTTTACATGATATTTAGCGAGAAACAACATTGCACCCAACATAGTCAATTACACTACTACTGTGTGACTGAATTTAAACCCTATATATAGCCTATCAATACATATAGCCTATATAAATTCCAGGAACTTCCTAAAACAAAAATTCGATACTGCATCTTTCTTCGAATATTCCTAGTTATGGAAGTGGTCACGGAATTTCTCCAGATGATATTCCGTGATTTTACGTTGTATGGGAACGTAGGATGACACTGACGTTTTGGGGGAACGCGCTGGTGCGTCTACCTTGGCGTAAGTCCGTCATCCGGAAGCTGAAGGTGGAGGCAGCACATCATAATACCTGCTCGTTGTAGAGACCCAGAAGACACCGTGTAGATTTGCAAGCCAACACCGACAGGTGTGGGCTTGCAAATCTACACGGTGTCAAGACCCAGGAGACTGTTATCTGTCAGTGTGGGCTTGCAAATCTACTCGGTGTCGAGACCCAGGAGATCATAATCTGTTTGTGTGGGCTTGCAAATCTACGCAGTGTCGAGACCCAGAAGACTTATAACCTGTCGGTGTCGGCTTGCAAACCTACACGTTGTCGAGACCCAGGGGACTATAATCTGATAAACACTGCCAAGCAAACGTGAATTCCTATAAGAAAATTTCCTGGTTTTTATAAAACCCGAAGGTACGTTAATATTTGAGATCTGCGCTTTTATGGGATATTACCCAGCGTAGAGTGATAATTCCTTACAGACCTTCCGGGACAATCTGTCGGTCCCATCTTCAAGCGTAAAGAAATCCTTCCTGGATTTCTTGACTCTCGAAGATGGGACCGATATGTTGTCCCGAAACGTCGGTAAGGAATTATCACTCTGTGGTGCGTAATATCCCAGAAGAGTGCAGATTATTTCTACTTCGCGGAGGAAGCCTGAATTTACGTTAAAAGTTTTTCGAGCATTTGTAAGGAAATCCACAAAAGGAACGACGAAAAAACACAATCTTGTAATCCTTCCATCTTTGGTTCTTCCGACTGAATATTTCTATTAGATTTCGGTTTAAAATGTTGTACACTTTATCACTTCACATAGGCGATGATGTCCCGCCGTCCATTTACTCGTACTGAAGACATCAGATGACCAGTACAATATATGCAGTTCATCATGTGATTTTCTTCGCCACTGTGTTGTTTTCTTTGTCTGTGGTCTAAACGAACTCCGTGCTGTTTTCTTAAATAATCTTGTATCTTTTTTCTGTTATCTTAGAACCAGAGTTTTGTTGTCTTTGAACCAGAGACTGTATATAGACACGGATGTAAAACAACATTCAGGATTTAATGTCTTCAGCAACGGACTTGTGACAGCCATTTGTTTGAAGCAGGATGATGATGATGATGATAATGCAGATGGCGACGTTAATTAGTGCGGTAAGGATGCCTTTGGATTTGTTGTCCGGCAACGTGTGCCTCTCCATTGATTGCCGTGGGGGAGGGAAGGGACCTTTCCCCATGGCTAAAGCACTTGGTGAAGGAAGCACACCATTTACCCTATATAATGGTGAAGTCTTAGAAAGGGTGGATCTTTAACTCTGCATCCCCCACAGTTCTCTGCATTCTGAGGTCTAAAATTCTCAGCCGGGATGTAATTAATTACGCACTTCTGGGCTACTCTGTTCATCAACTTTCCTGTGTTAATGTACGAAAGCTCGTCCAAGACGACTGTGGCCATATCCCTGTTGTGTGAGAGTTGAAAGCAGAACTGGCGAAACGTACGTACATTTCCTTTGCATGGACTTCCAGCCGTACGAATATTGCGCTTTTCGTGTCATATTTAGGCATTTGACTTTTATGGTCCAAGAGTTTGATTCTGTTAAGTGGGTTTGTGTGTATATGTTGAATCAAAGCTCGTGGAATCAAAATGTTTGTACTGTTTGTTGTTAGAATACAGATTAACAATAATAATATGCTGCTTTTTTTTGAGA
>Ga0209629_10000763_pt1 | contig 18650 bp, 16 predicted proteins | sample TergutCu122P5_FD_187286 | JGI IMG/M metagenome (GOLD analysis project Ga0209629, IMG submission 187286) | Cubitermes ugandensis P5 segment gut microbial communities from Kakamega Forest, Kenya - Cu122 P5 (SPAdes) (version 2) | ecosystem: Host-associated > Arthropoda: Insects > Digestive system...
CTAATAATGAAAATGAGATTAGAAACAAGTTATTATTTGGTTATTTGAAAAACGATAATATTAGAAACGAATTAGGATTAGAGTATTCATTTGATGGAGAGGTTTTAGAACCAACAGGCGGCAAAATAGATATAAAAATACAAAGTCTAAAAACATTAGTAAAATCAGAAGTATATTATAATATTGAGTGTAAGCGATTAGATAACAAAAACACTACAGGTATTTCAGGTCTAAATGCCGAGTACGTAAAAAATGGTATATATCGGTTTGTATCAAAATATTATTCAACTAATTGCGGAGTAAATGCAATGATTGGTTTCGTTGTTGAAACGATGTGTATCCATTCTAACATAGACAATATCAAAACATTATTGCAAAATAACTTTACAAATTGCAACACAACAAAAACAATTCAAAAAGAAACATTTATATCCGATTTTGAATATCATTACAGTTCTGAACATAGAGATATTGATAATAAAGATTTTACATTGTATCATTTAATGCTTGATGTTTCAAACATCATTATTAAAACAAGAAAAAGATGACAACATTTAACGAAAATTTGAAATTTCACTACCCGCAACAGATGCAATATCTGTACGAAAACAGTATGCGTATTAGCCACGATTTGCTGCGTGAGATTTTGGCATTGCCACAAAACAAATTGCTTGACGATTTGGAAACGGTGTTAAACTTTTTATAAAGTACAAGATGTATTAGATGGTAAAAAGAAAAACACTCCAAAATTATCAAAGAAAATACATCCTGACGCATTTTTAAGAAATTATCTTAAATGTCCTGTCTGTGGTGGAAGTATGACAGGCGCACCAAGTAAAGGAAACGGCGGTACATACTATTATTACAATTGCTGTAGAGATGGTAAACATTTCCGCTGTAGAGCAGATGACGCAATTAACAAATTTGTAAATTTTACAGCAGGATTAAAACCAAATAAAGAGATATTGGATTTATACAATGAAATCTTATGTGATTTGAAAAGAGACAGGATGGTGAAAAGAAAATTGAAGCCGACAACCTCAACACTGAATTACTAAAAGTAAAGAGTAGATTGCAGAAATTAGAGGATATGTATATAGACGGTGAATTAAAAAAAGACGCTTACAATAATATGCAGGAACGATATACCAGGGAAATCAACAATTTACAAAATCAGATCGACCTTTATAAAAACCCTAACCGTTCCAAAATCGAACCCAAATTGCAATATTCTATGTTACTGATAAACAATATAGATAACTATATGCGAGATGCCAAAGTTGAGGTAAAATGCAAACTGTTAAGTTCGATGTTTCCAGAAAAAATCACTTATGACGGAAAAACGTATCGAACCAATTCTTACAATTCGGTGCTTGACCTAATCTATAAACAAACCAATGAGTTACGAGAATTTAAAAATAAAAGCGGAGGCAATTTTAACAATTCCTCCGCCTCAGTACCCAGAGCCGGGGTCGAACCGGCATGGAAGTGAATCCACTGGTGTTTGAGACCAGCGCGTCTACCGATTCCGCCATCTGGGCTGGTCAAGAAGACGGGGACAAAGGTAAAAAAAGTTTTTGCTATTTCCAAAACTTTTTTACCTTTGTCCTCGTCTTCTCCATCACAACATCCACTCGTCCGATGTTAATACCGTAAGATCCTGTTTGTTCAATAATGACTTCTTTGCCATCGAGGTTTGTCTGGCGAACCGGTTGTTGCAAAAAAGTATGCGTATGCCCGCCCAGAATAATGTCGATGTTGCGGCTCTTTTTGGCTAAGGTAATATCACCCAAACGGTCTTCTGCCGGATAATAACCCAAGTGCGACAGACATATTACTACATCGCATTTTTTCTCATTCTTCAGAAAAGCAGCCGTTTGATTAGCTGTTTCTAACGGGTCGAGGTATTTCATTCCGGCGTAATTTTTCTTGGCAATTAATCCTTCGGGACTAATCATCAGTCCGATGAGCCCGATTTTCAATCCTCCGCGTTTCAGAATGAGGTATTTTTTAGTCAAGCCTTCCACCGGAGTTCCGGTAAAATCCAGATTGGTAGCGATAAACGGGAATTTAGCCTGCCGAATCATTCCAACCAAAAAATCCATTCCGTTGTCAAATTCGTGGTTTCCCAGACAGGCTGCATCCAATTTCATTTGGTTGGCAACAGCCATTTCCGCTTTTCCGCCGAACATATTAAAATAAGGTGTTCCCTGCACCATATCGCCGCTGTGAAAAACAAACACGTTTTTGGTTTCTTTTCTAACCGACTGAATATAGGTTTCCTGACGAATGACTCCTCCTTTATCCGGATTCCGCGCATCGTTGAGAGGCATAGGGTCAATCCGGCTGTGCGTATCGTTGAGATGCAGTATCACCAACTGTTTTTCCTGCGCAGCGAGTAATAAAGGAATTACAATTAAAAACAGGAATAAGTTAATCCTTAATTTCGATTCGAGCATCCGGTATTGCATGGATTTTTTTCTTTTCAGCCGTTATTTTTTTTACATATTCTATCAGCGCATCCCGTAAGATAATATTCGAATCTGTGTAATGAGTCGCCAGAGTAAGCGCAGTCATTCCATCGTTCCCTTCCGCCAAGTAATCGACTGTAACTACGCGATACGTTGCATTTTCATCTATGGGTTTTCCGTCAATAGTCAGCGATTCGATTGCTTTGTTTTTGAGCGTCAGCCGGACACCTTTTGAAAAACCTTCCATTTTTCGCTGGACAAAACTGGCAAACAGTTGTTTGACGGCTTTTCCCGGCAAGTCAAGTAAAACCAAACGGTTTTCGAAAGCGTAAATTTCGTATAAGTCGCCAATCGTAACCGGTCCCTTATTAAGAGTTGTCCGAAGTCCGCCATTGTTTATTACTGCGAAGTCAACTTTTCCCCACAAGCCGGTTGCATATTCCTTCATAGCGTCTGTCGTGAAGTTTGCCAACAGGCTTTGCGTTCCTACTTTCGTTAATGTTACATCCGCTTCGCCGACAACTTCATTCATTTTTGCATCTAATTCTGTTTTATAGGATTGAACCAAAGAACGCATTCCGGGGTTGGGAATACTGTCGAAGCGGCTATTCATTTCCACCAAATAGCCGTTGACGCTTTTGATTGCATATTGTTTTTTTGCGCAGGCATTTAGCAAAAATAATAAAGCAAGGAAAGTCAGTATCGTCATTGCGAACGGAGTGAAGCAATCCACCCCCCTGCCCCCTGAAGGGGGAGAAAAGTCCCCTTTAGGGGATTTAGGGGTAGATTGCTTCGTTCCTCGCAGCTCTCGCAATGACGAAGTACTTTTTATTGATTTACCCTTCTTCATTAAGTAAAATTTCTACTTCTTTCACTTTCTTAAATAAATCGGAAGCAAAGACAAAATCGTTCAGTTTTTTATTGGTTGACGTCATGATTTCGTCCTTAGTTCCTTCCCACGCTTTTTCTCCTTCATAAATAAAGATAATTTTTTCCCCGATATTCATAACGGAGTTCATATCGTGCGTATTGATTACGGTCGTAATATTGTATTCTTTTGTAATATCGTGAATTAAATCGTCAATCAATAACGAAGTTTTAGGGTCTAAGCCCGAATTGGGTTCATCGCAGAAAAGATAATCGGGATTCAGGGCGATTGCGCGGGCAATAGCTGCGCGTTTCATCATTCCGCCGCTGAGTTCGCCTGTACTTAAATTACCGGCATCTTTCAAATTAACTCTCTCCAAACAAAAATTCGCCCGCTTCTCGCGGTCTTTTTTACTGTCACGGGTAAACATAGTTAATGGAAACATCACATTTTCCAAAACCGTCATCGAATCAAACAGGGCAGAACCTTGAAATAGCATACCCATTTCCCGCCGAAGACTTTTCAGTTCATTCTTGTTCATGGTCATCAGGTTGCGTTTGTCATACAGGATTTCTCCCGATTCGGGACGTAATAATCCTATTAATGATTTCATCAAAACCGTTTTACCCGAACCGCTCCGTCCAATAATCAGATTGGTTTTTCCCTTATCGAAAACCGTTGAAATATCTTTTAACACGGTTTTGTCATCGAACGATTTGTATATGTTTTTTACCCGTATCATTTGGCAAGCATTAACTGGGTTATTATCAGGTCGAAAGTTAAAATCAAAACGCTGCTCATTACGACCGAATCCGTGCTCGCTTTCCCAACCTGCAAGGCGCCGCCTTTAACATAATAACCGTAATAAGAAGCAATTGATGAAATAATAAATGCAAATCCCATGGATTTGACAATGGAGTAACCAATATAAAACGAATCAAACCAATAGAGTAATCCGTATTCATATTTTGAAACCGTTATGATGCCGGTAAATGCAGCGGTTAAATACCCTCCGAGTATTCCGGCGAACATACTGAATATTACCAATACGGGGATAAATACGACAAATGCTACTATCTTAGGAAAAATCAAATAATTGGCAGAGTTAACTCCCATAATTTCCAAAGCGTCAATCTGCTCGGTAACCCGCATAGTGCCTAATTCGGAGGCAATATTCGAACCAACTTTTCCGGCTAAAATCAAGCACATAATTGTTGATGAGAACTCCAGCAGAATAGTCTCCCTTGTGATATAACCTACCGTAAAGTCCGGAATAATAGGCGATTTAATATTCAGTGAAACCTGAATGGTTAAGACAGCGCCGATGAAAGTAGAAATAAAGATAACAATCCAAAGCGAATCGACTCCTAACTTGGATATTTCCTTTATTGTCTGCTTGAAAAATACGCTCCATCGCTCCGGGACAGTTAATGTTCGCAGCATAAGAATCACATATTGTCCGAATTTATGCATCATTTTTTTCTGTATTTAACTCACTTGTTTTTCATAATTCATAATTCTACTGATGTATTTCCCGATAATATCAAACTCCAGATTCACCACAGTCCCATGTTTGATTTGGTGGAAATTGGTAACTTCGTAAGTATAAGGAATAATAGCAACCTGAAAACTGTTCTTTTGAGAATTACAAACTGTCAGACTGACGCCGTTCACGCATACTGAACCTTTTTCTACCGTCAGATACCCTTGTTTTGCCATCACCGGATCAAACTTATACTCAAACGTATAATACCAACTTCCATCGGCTTCTTTCACGTCAGTGCAAACGGCAGTCTGATCCACATGCCCTTGCACGATATGTCCATCGAGGCGACCATTCATCAGCACACTTCTTTCCAGATTCACTTTATCGCCGGCTTTCAATAAGCCCAAATTCGACCGTTCCAGCGTTTCTCTAATTGCCGTAACCGTATAAGTATCTTCCGTCAGATTGACTACAGTCAGACAAACGCCGTTATGCGCTATGCTCTGGTCAATCTTTAATTCATTGACAAAGGAGCATTTCAACGTCAAATGCAGATTTCCCTGCTCTGTTTTGCAGCCCGTAACCGTAGCCGCTTCTTCTATTATTCCCGAAAACATCGTAGTATATTTTAAAAATCAAGTGTAAAGTTAGACAATTGCAATGAATTTTCAACTATTAAATGAATGTTTCTATGAAACGCCTTGCGTTTGTACCGCAGAATCAATTTTCTTAATCAAGCCCTGCAAAACATTGCCGGGACCTAACTCTGTGAAATCATCCGCTCCAGCGGCAATCATATTTTGTACCGACTGCGTCCATTTAACGGGAGCAGTCAGTTGAGCAATCAAATTGGCTTTAATTTTCTCGGGATTCATTTCTCCTTGTGTACTGACATTTTGATATACAGGACATTCCGGCGTTTGAAATGAAACGGAGTCGATTGCTTTTTTCAACTTTTCTCCGGCTGATTCCATCAGAGGCGAATGAAACGCTCCGCCTACATTCAATTTCAAAGCGCGCTTGGCGCCTGCGGCAAGCAGTTGTTCGCAAGCTATATCAACGCCTTTGATTGATCCGGAAATAACGACTTGTCCGGGGCAATTATAATTGGCGGGAACCACAATTTCGGCGATTCCGGCGCAGATTTTCTCTATGGTTTCGTCCGGTAAATTAAGAATGGCAGCCATTGTTCCCGGATGATTTTCGCCGGCTGTCTGCATGGCTAAAGCCCGCTGATAAACCAATTGCAAACCGTTTTCAAATGAAAGAGCTTTCGCTGCTACCAATGCGGAAAACTCGCCCAGCGAATGTCCGGCAACCATGTCCGGCTGAAATTGTTCGCAGAGAGTTTTGGCTACAATAATCGAATGAAGGAAAATAGCCGGTTGGGTCACTTTTGTCTGGCGAAGATCCTCGTCGCTTCCTTCAAACATAATATCCGTAATGCGAAAACCTAACAACTCATTGGCTTTCTCGAATAGTTCGCGGGCAAGCGGCGATTTTTCATACAACTCTTTCCCCATACCTGAAAATTGAGCGCCTTGCCCCGGAAATACAAATGCTTTCATATATAATTTTATTTAAAAACGTTCGCAAAGGTATAAAGTTCCGGTAAATTTAACATGGTTTTTGTGAGAAATAAAGAGATATTTAAACTTTATTGTTAATTTATTGTCTTATAAATGAAATTTGGTATCATTATTGCTATTATTAATTTAAAAAATTAGAAGCGATGAAAAAGTATTTGAAAATATTTGCCGGTATTACTGCTACGGCATTTATCATTACAGGTTGCAGTACTTATGCACAAACCGGTAACGGTTATTATGATTCTAATTATAACTACGCTTATGGAGACGGACAACCGGGCGGCTATTATGATCAGCAGGCTGTTGAATATGATAATCAAGGCTATCCGGTGAATCAACCGCCTGTAGGCTTTAATGATTTTTACGATCAGTTATCTCCTTACGGAGTTTGGGTGAATATAGCGCCTTACGGACAGGTATGGGTTGCTAATGTCCCTAACTTTCAACCCTATTCTACGAATGGATATTGGGCTTATACCACTTATGGCTGGACCTGGGTTTCTAATTATCCTTGGGGCTGGGCGCCATTTCACTACGGACGTTGGGGATACACCAACAGGTATGGCTGGTATTGGGTACCGGGGTACGTTTGGGGACCGGCTTGGGTAGCATGGAGTTCCAGCGCCGATATGTACGGATGGGCGCCGTTGATGCCGGGAATGAGTTTTAGGTTTAATCTGTCTATTAACCTCTTCCCTTCAAGCTATTGGACATTTATGCCGGGCAGATATATGGGGTATAACAATATTGGAAATTATTATGTCAACCGTTCAAGAAACGTGACTATTATTAAAAACACAACGATTATTAATAACTACGGAACGGAAAACAACAGGCGTTATTCGATGGGACCAAACGCTAACGATGTTCAAAGATACACGGGCAGAAACATTCAACCCTTGCGCGTAAGCAATGCTTCAGATAGTAGAAACGCTGGCGTTAGCAACGATGAAATGCGCGTTTACCGCCCTGTAACAAGAACTGCCAATACATCGAATAGAAATACTACCACTCCCGACAACAACAGGACGGCGAATCCGCAAACGAGGAGAACGCAATCCGAACAACCGGCGACAAGGAATGTAAATCCTCAGACGAGAACGCAAACGCAATCCGAACAACCGGCAACAAGGAATGTAAATCCTCAGACGAGAACGCAAACGCAGTCCGAACAACCGGCGACAAGGAATGTAACTCCTCAGACGAGAACGCAAACGCAGTCCGAACAACCTGCAGCAAGGTCGAGGACGACAACGACGCGCGAGTATCGCCCCAATCCGGCTCAACCGGCTGCCCCTAACAGAGTGGCGCCGCAGACGACGAAACAAATTCAAACTGCGGAAAGAGATAATAGCAGAGCAAGAACACAACAACGTTCTACATCTACGCAGGGAAGAAGGTAAAAAGGTTTAGAGGTATTTCAAAAATTCTTTTTTCCGTCATTGCGAGGGCGAATCTCGAAGCAATCTACCCCTAAATCCCCTAAAGGGGACTTTTCTCCCCCTTCAGGGGGCAGGGGGGGTGGATTGCTTCACTCCGTTCGCAATGACGGAAAAATGTTTTTTAAGGCAGCCTTTTATTCAAATTTTTCAGCAATAGCCGCTGCAATTTTCTTCAATTCTTCGGGAGTAAGTTTCAGTTTAGGTTGATTGAAATAAATATCCGATTCTTTCGTAATAGGTATCAAATGGATATGAGCGTGCGGAACTTCCAGTCCGATGACGGTCACGCCAATGCGTTTGCAGGGAACTGCTTTTTTCAGCGCTTTTGCCACCCGCTTGGAAAAAACCATCATATCGCCTAAAGTTTTATCATCCAAATCAAAAAGGTAATCTTCTTCCTTTTTAGGAACCACCAGCGTGTGTCCTTCAGCTATGGGATTGATATCCAGAAAAGCATAAAAATCTTCATTCTCGGCTACTTTGTAGCTTGGAATTTCTCCTGCGATAATTTTACTGAAAATAGTCATAAGGCAATATTAATTATTTCAAATGTCATTAAGCCGCTTGGAACTTTAATTTCTGCAATGTCGCCTACTTTTTTGCCAAGCAATCCTTTTCCAATAGGCGTGTTTACCGCGATTTTACCTTCTTTCAGATTGGCTTCGCTTTCCGACACTAAGGTATAAACCATTTTTTGATTGTTTTTCGTATTCCGGATCGTTACCTTATTCAGGATTTGTATGCTATCGGTCGAAATCCGGTTTTCGTCAATCAGCCGCGCATTGGAAATCAGGTTTTTCAATTGAGCTATTTTAGCTTCTATAATACCTTGCATTTCTTTTGCTGCATCATACTCTGCATTTTCCGACAAATCGCCTTTATCGCGAGCTTCTGCTATTTGTTTAGAAATCGCCGGGCGTCTTTCCGATTCAAGGAAATTCACCTCTTCCATCAGCTTATTATAGCCTTCTTTGGTCATATAATGTACAGCCATAGTTTTGAAAAATTACTGTTTAATATCAAAAAATAAAAAAACAAAAAGAATTCCGACCCTTCAAGACCGGAACTCTTGTTAAATTAATAAAATTACGCTTATGAAAACGCTAATGCTACATTAACAATGCAAAATTAATGCCTGTTTATTGAACTTCCAAATTTAAAACTATGTTTTATAACATGTTTTTGATAAATGTTGTTTTATTCTGTGGATTTCACGCAACGGATACTACGTCCGCTCGCCTGAAAGGCAGTTGTCATGCGATAATATCCTCCATCTTGACCGGAGAATTCAAAACCCCATGCCCATCCATCGCCGCTTTTACTATTGCTCCAGTAATATCCAAGGTTCATACTGCTGCTCAGCTTGCCATCCTCTTGGTAGCGCCAACCGGCGGCAGGCAGAAAGATTTGATTAGGCGCTTCGCCCAAAAGAAGTCCGGTTACGCCATTCTTATCTTTCCAAGTAAAGTGCGCAATAAGCGATTGCAACTCATCGAAAGTAGGAACCCGCCAACCTTTGGGACAAGGGTCATTCGCCTGTTCCCACACGGTTCCTCCCGGAACGGAAGTGTCCCAAGTTTTAGCATTATTTGAGCCTTTCAAAGGTTCAGTAGAGGACCACCCTACCCTTCTGTTCCATTGGTAAAACATTCCGAAATCTTCGGGTTTTAAAGCGAATGTGCCGGGCGCAGCTACGTTGCGGGTTGCCCAAATCACGCCGTTTATATTTACTCCCTCGTCGGTAGTTGGGTAATTCGGAGTCGGTTCAGGCGGCGTTTCTTTATCTTTGCATCCGACAAAGATTATACTGCTGCTTAATAATAAACAGAACAGGAAAGATAAATTTTTCATACTTTAAGAAGAAAAAGAGGCTATCTTGAAAGCCATCGTCATTGCGAGCCGCCAGGCGAAGCAATCTACCCCTAAATCCCCTAAAGGGGACTTTTTCTCCCCCTTCAGGGGGCAGGGGGGTAGTTTGCTTCGGGCTTCGCTACGCTCGCAATGACGTTATGCTCTCAAGACAGCCTCATCATTAATTAATTTTACAATTTAGACTTTACAAAATTACTTTGTTGGGTCATACCACAACACCCATTCAGCTATCTGTATCAAACTCGAACCATAGTTTCTCGTAATATCCCACCGGTATAATTTGTAAGGCGCCGTTTTCGGCACATCGATGAGATGAACGGAAAATCTTGGCCGGTCTGCTGCATTCGATTTCCAATCAACTTGCGTGTCAATTGTCGTCCAGGTAGCGCCGCCATCATTCGAGCCTGCAAGCGTCCAATCTCTTGGGTCTCTATCATTGGCATCGTTTGCTAATGTTATCTGATACTGAGTGATAGAGAATGGTCTCGGCATTTCCCAATAGATTTTAACCGTATTTTTGCTCGTAAGGAACTTGGTATCCTTGCTATTGTCAACTAATTTTAGGATACCTTCATTCGAATCCGGAGCGCTCGTCCCGTTACTTTCATAGACTCTACTGTCTATCGTATTCATCAAATTGAATTTATCCGGGAACGGAAGCACATTGATGATTGCAGTGCTTTCCAACCAAACCTGGTCTTCTGTCGGGAGATTGTTCATCGCCGGCACCACCAACATTTTATAATTCATTTGATAAAGTCCCGAAGGCAAAAGGTTGGTCAGCGGAATATTAATCTCATTAGCTCCTACGAATTCAGGCATTTGAGTATTTGCCTCATAAACGGTTTTCCCGTCTGAATTGACGAGTGTGAACTGAATTCCTCCGGCAAATTGCATCAATACATTGGATGTACCTACAAACGAAATAAGTTGTTCAGCGCCCAGAGAGCGTACTACTACCGCAGGAGGCGTCAGCGAACTCATAAGACTTTTTGTAACCGGAATCGCCGAAATTTTAGTCGGAATGGATAGATTTCCGAAAGCATCTACGGTAAAAACGGTAAAATCAACTCCCACGGCATTCACCAATCCTTCTATCGAAGCCGTATTAACCAATGTAGGGTAATCTACGACTGTGCTATCAGGACCATAAACCACTCGAATGGTTTTTGATTTTTGATCAGTCGGATTAATCCAACGCAAAACAACCCTTTCAAAACCGGGCGTGGCTGTCAATGAATCTATTTTTCCTGAATAGTTGCGCTCGCCCACCCATTCCTTATAGTTATCGTGCATTCCATCACAACCATGCATGAAGAGCGCTATAACCGCCAGAACACTTATTGATAATAATATATTTTTTATTTTCATATCGCTTAATATTTATTAGTTTTCCCATCCGGGTATTACGCCGGTTAATGTAGCCGGATCGTTGATGATGCTGCCGTCAGCCTCAGTGCCAAACAACGTTAATTCAGACGAACAAGCCGAGTTTCCGCTTATTGGATTACCGGCTTGGTCAATGGCTTTGAATCTCAAGTAACGGAATGGTCTCGTAAAGCGAGGATTATCGGGGTATAGCATAAATTCGTGTCCGTTTCTTGCTGCATTGAGCGCTTCAAGAGAGGTACCGTCAGGACGGACAATTCTGTAACGTCCTACATATTCCCAATCGGTTAAAACGCCGTCTTTTGGATTCGGGTCATCGCTAATCCAAATCTCAAATGTTCTGACATTTTCAGCCGTGTACAACTGCCCCCAGCTATCCCGTTGCCAAATTTTGAGGCGGCTGGCTACAATCCGGCGTCCCATATCGATAAAATAGGAGAATGGATAGGATTGCGTTCCTGTATGGAAATAGTTCAAATTCTGTACAGGGTTATAATCATACACATTGTCCCAGAACTTTTCAACCCTGCCTTCCTGAAAGGTTTCTCTTGCATTTTTCAGACTGTCGTCTCGGAAAGAACCTTTATAATCCGGAAGTGGCGTTTGAAATTGCGGGTCTGCGGCGCTGCTGTAATCCCATTTATCTCCGTACATTAAATTATTACGCAAGAAGGACCATTGCTTTTTTGATATGGCGCCATCTATGTAGGGCGTATTATCTCCAAAATCTTTAGCCTCCGTTTCATTGCCATAGATGTCGCGAATACGGACTTTAACCTGATGCGGCACTCCGGCAAGATTGGGAATGGTGAACCGGTCAATCACCGTATTGGATGAATGCGCCAGCGTGACTTCTTTGCCTCCGACTGTTACAATGGCTAAGACAGTTATCGTTTCCTGAAGCGGATTCTGCCAGTCAATCACAAGCGCGGAAAAGCCCGGTTGCACCTTTACGGTTTGAAGCACAGCCGCAGTCGTTGGCACAAGCGGAGTAACTTTCTGGAGCAGAGGCGCCGACTGTCCGCCGGTGCGATTCACAGAGAACAGTTTTACCTCATATTCTTTTACCGTACCGAGACCTTCGATAAAGAGCGTATCGGAATATACGCTGCTTGATTTTGATATCGTTTGACCATTATCCAATGTGTATTCCGCTCTTGCATAAAGGAAATCTGCATTAGATGGAATAGTGTAAAGAAAGAAACCTCCACCGTTGAGCGGCGTAAATGTTACATTTGTAACTTGCCCCGGAGGGGTACCGCCCGATATTTTCAAATCGCCGTCATTACAGCTATAAAGCGCTGTTGCGGCGACTACCATCATTATTATATACCGAAAATTTTTCATATAATTCTTAATTCTTAATTCTTAACTCTTAACTCTTAACTCTTAACTCTTATTCCTACCAACCCGGATTTTGTACCAAATTGGGATTTTTGTTTAAATCATTAAGCGGTATAGGCATCAAATAGTCGCGCGTTTGCCATACGCGTGGCTGCAAAGTCATCAAGATGTAGAATGTCTGATAATCAGGACCCAGCGAATTCCAGCCTTGAACAGGCGTAGTAAATTCAATTCCCGCTTTCTTCCACCGCAGTACATCATAGTATCTTTGTCCTTCGAAAGATAATTCGATAGCCCTTTCTCTGTGAATAATTTCACGAAGCCCTTCCTTTGTCTTATGAGAGTTCAATACCCTCGAATTGGCAATAGCCGGATTGCCCCATGTTTCTTCTACCGTTTTTAATCCGGCTCTTGCACGAATGGCATTCAATTTGTCGTACGCCGGTTGTCCGGGTCCGTTAAACTCATTGTATGCTTCTGCGTACATCAAATAGAGGTTAGACAACCGGATGATAGGATAAGTAAATTTCACTACCCGCGCCCAGTGTCCGGTGCTCGATTCGGGATGCACATATTTCTTGACGCCAATACCTGTCCAGAAGAAGTCGGTCGTGTGGGTTGATGACCTGCCGCCGATTTCACGGGCATCTGTGGGACTTGAATCGAATTCGTTATAACGCATACCGATTCTGTTTTTCAGGTCATGGGTTCTGTAAATACAGCCGTCCACCATCAACCATGCATAAAATCTCGGTTCTCTGTTCAGATGAAGTTTAACGGTTTGTCTTCCGCTTCCCAATTGCATATAACCCAAGTGATAGGTATCGTCATTGCCCGGCATGGTTACCAACTGTTTCCGGTTTTCATAATCATAGGTGATGTCGTCTTCTATCGGCAAGCCGTTTCTTGAGTAATAAAGCTCTTCCATCTTATAGTTTGCGCCTAACCAGTTCCAAGCATATTCAGGCGTACCGGGGCTTGCCGCAGAACGGATGTTCGACCCGTGCGCAAAACCGCCCTGTCCTGTGAAATCTATACCGGAGAATCCCCAAATCATCTCGCTGTTCCAATTCTCACAAATAGAAAAACGATTGTTATAGCAATACTGTATAATTTCAGATTTAGCGAAATCATCTACGTCCCAGAATTTTGGCGTTCCCTTGAAGTAATACAATTTCTTACCATGCTGTTCTGCATACTTGATTGCCTCATCTGCAGCATCAAGCGCATCTTTCCATTTTTCCGCTTTGTATTCCTGCGGGAAAAGCAATTCGCCATGTTTTCCCTTAAAAGTGCTGTAAAATTCGGTATTCCCATTAAACAACGGACTTGCTCTTAGAAGCAAAACTTCCGCTTTGGATGCTTTGGCTACCTGCATATCAATCTGTCCCATATATGCAGCAGACCTTTCCGGCATTAAAGCGCCTGAGTTGATTACTTCGTCCATCAATCCAACGACATAATTAAAGCAGGAATCTATGGGTTGTCGTTCCTGTCTGACATCACCCAAACTTGAAGAAGGTTCAAGATTCTTGTCTGCAATCACAATAGGACCATACAAACGAAGCAAAAAGAAATGATAGTAGGCTTTCAAAAATTTTACCTGCGCAATCATATCGGCTGTTTCGCTTGGCAATAATCCGGGCACGTGCTCAATATTTTCGAGGAAAATATTGCATACGCGGATACCGCGGTATAAACCTCTTGCTCCGCCTCCATCTCCCCAATAGTTCAAGATGGGGTCGTTGGAGTTGTTCCAACCGCGCATCAGCTTTTCGCCCCTTGTATTCCATCTCGCTTCAGCGACCTCGGCATCTAATCTGCCGACCCACTCATCGCCTGCCAACGACATCGACTCATGCAGTTTTTCATACTGAGGCATGTACCAATAGCAGGTGGATAATGCCGTCAATGCGCTTTCTCTGTTCTGGAACAGGCTCGATATTTCCACCGTATTATCGGGTACGATGTTGAGATAATTACTACACTGTGTAAAAAACAGCATACCGCATATCGCCGTAAAAAATATTCTTATTTTTGATTTCATATAATACTCAATTTTAATAATGTATAAGTTCATTAGAATGAAAGATTCAGACCAACGTTATAAACTCTTTGCAAGGGATAGTTAAATCCTGACCGACCAATTTCCGGATCCCACAATTTAAATTTTGTAATATTAAAAAGATTGGTGCCGGATACATACACGCGAGCCATAGCAACGGGCAACTTCCCAAACAATTTTTTCGGAATGGTGTATCCAAGTTCCGCATTTTTCATTCTCAACAAACGACCGCTTCTCAGCCACCAATTGGATACCTGTTCATTGTTTGAATTGGTCTGTGCGGATAAGCGGGGCCAGAATGCGTGAGAAACCGGATTGTTGGGACTCCAGTGGTCGTCGGCTATAATCTGTAAAAGATTCCTGCCGCTTGCAAAAGGAGTGATTCCCTGATGATCACTTCCACCATTTCCTCTCGCATCTATAAAGAACGAAACACGGTCTTGTCCCTGCATAAAGAATGACAAATCCCAATTTTTATATCCTCCCGACAGACCGAAGCCGTAGGTAATTTCCGGAACTGTGGGGTATCCGATATGCACCTTGTCGTCGCTGTTGATAATGCCGTCCCCATTGATGTCTTTGTATTTGATATCGCCCGGACGGGGAATACTGCCCAACTGCTGGTCGGGAGAGTTGTCTATATCTGCCTGGTCGATAAAAAGCCGTTCAGCAACATATCCTTGCCATGTATCTATGGGCCAACCGATGTTGCTTAGATAAGGATACCTGTACACAGGCTCTTCGTTTTGAACAATCCAATTGTGGGCGTAAGTGAAGTTGAGACGTCCGGTCATCCATGTATCTTTGTTGAAATTGTGGTTGTAATCGATAGAACCGTCCCAACCGGAGGCTTTTACTTGACCCACATTTCCGAATACTCCGCTGGTGAGACCCATCGTAGCAGGCAGATTCTGACGCTCTTGATAGATTTGTTTGCGGTTCTCGGTAAAGTATTCCAAAATGAATTTCAATCCCCGGTCCTTCAATAAATCCATTTCAATTCCGAAGTTTTGTTTTACGGAAATTTCCCATGTAATCATCGGATTGGCATAGCGGTTGATGCTGAACATCCCATAGTCTGAGTTATAGTCTGTGCCCCAGCGATATCCACCGCTATTGATGCTAATATCCGAGAGGAAGAAAAAGCGGTCGTTCGGACCTGCAATCTGGTCGTTACCTACCTGTCCGAGCGAATATTTAAACTTCAGCATTGGTATAATTTTCTGCATGGGTTCCCAAAACTTTTCATTCGATATGATGTATCCCAAACCCATAGCGGGGAATAAACCATACCGGTGGTCCTTATTAAATTTCTCCGAGCCGTTATAAGTTAAACTAAGCTCGGCAAGATAGCGGTCGCGGAATCCGTAATTGATACGTCCTCTCACTCCTTGCAGCCTGCTTGGAAGCGTTCGCTGTATAGTGGATGGATCCCAATTGTTAGTGTTTTTATTTTCTTCCTGCGTATAAATCAACAAAGCCATAATATCATGCGTATTGTTGATTCTGCGGGTATAGGTAAGTCCCCCTTCAAAATACAGTCGAAACTCTGAAGCTCTTGATATAGACGGATCTCCGAGCACATCTGCTCCTCTGAACACTTCCTGCAATACATACTTATCCGTAAATTCATCGTATTTTTTGATAGCGTAAAGATAGGGAGCATAGGCTCTCCTGCTATCGGTTAAAGTGTAACTCCTGACAGAAACTTTTGCTCTTGCCAGCAAGCCCTCTGTTATGGCATCCAACTTTTGGTCAACAGAGAACTGAGAAGTAATGCGCGCATTGGAGCCGTCTTTGTAACCTCTTACCATCTGTGCATAAGGATTGTATCTTGTGCCGGTGGCATCAGAACCGAACAGTATGTGTCTTGTGTACATATTCGCCGAATCCGGTTGAAAATAGGTAGGAAACTCTACCGGATTTGAATTCATCACACCGGCAAAAACTTGATTAGCATCATCAAGCTGACCGGTATAGTTTTCAAAAATAGAGTTCATATTAAAATCCAATTTGGTCGTAGTTGTAAGGTCCATGGTAATATTGGTAAGCAAGTTGAAACGATTGATGTCAATATTATTTTTAAAATTGTTCATATCGTTGTTGCGCAATATACCTTGTTCTTTGTCGTAAGACGCAGCCAAATAGTAATTTACCACCGATCCGCCGCCCGTTATGTTCAGGTTATAGTGCTGGTTGAAGGCGCTTGGCTTGAACATCTCGTCGTACCAGTTGAAATTGGGGTAAGCATACGGATTCAGTTTGTTCATTGTGTTTTCAATTTTTTGCGCCGAGTAATAGGGCGGAAGCAATGGATTGTCGTTGAACTGGGCTTCGTTGTAGAGATTCATATAAGTAATCCCATCGACTGTTTTCATAATTTTAGTCGGCTCCGACACTCTTCCTTCCATCCTGACAGCCACTTTCGGCGCTCCGGTTTGCCCTCTTTTTGTTGTTACCATAATTACGCCATTGGCGCCTTTCGTACCGTAAAGAGCAGCGGCTGTAGCGTCTTTTAACACCGAAAAAGAAGCGATGTTATCGGGGTCGATACGCGCCAAATCATCTTTGCCTACCTCAAAACCGTCCAACAAAATCAGAGGGTCTTTGGCATAACCGAAAGAGGAAACCCCGCGAACGAAGAACTGAGCGTTGTCGGCGCCCGGCTCGCCGCTGGTTTGATAGGAAATGATGCCTGCCAAACGTCCGGCTAAAGCTGCCGTTAAGTTGCTCGAAGGCATCCTCAACTCTTTCGGGTTGATGGTTTGGATAGAAGAAACGACGCTTTCCCTTTTTTGTTTCGCAAAAGCGGTGACCACAACGTCAGCTAACTCCTCTACATTAGTTTCCATTTTGATGTTCATAACGCTGCTGTTAGTAACGCTAACGGTTTGCGTTTTCATCCCGAGTAATGTAAATCTCAGCGCCTCGCCTGTGGCAGCCTCGATTTGAAATTTACCATCGGCATCGGTAATAACTCCTCCCTGGCGACCGGCTACCTCTACTGATACGCCCGGCAGCGTTTCGCCCTGTGGATCAACTACCGTTCCCTTTATCATCCTGCGAGCCTGCTGCTGCACATCATTTGGCGCCGCTTGCGAGGAAAAAGGCAAGATGAACAGTATTGCAATAATTGCCATGACATAAGCAATTATTTTTACTTTACTTGAAATTGGAATTTTTTTTAATCTCATTTCAATTGAATGTGTTTAAGTGGAGACTTCTAATTTATTATTTGATTAGGGGTTTGCAACTCAAATTATTTAATTATACAACCGAAGTCTTTTAAAACTGTATAACGAAATAATTCCTCCTTATTTATATATTGCAAAGTTATGAAAATTAACTAACTTTATAAAAGTCAGCCTCTTTTATAGCCAAAAAAATGTGCTTCGCCCGCGAATTAACATTCGGCAACAAAACCATATTAAATCATTACATGTTTTCACTTTTTTTCAAGTTTTTCCGACTATTGATACAGTAATTCATAATTTGACTGTAAAATTATTAATTCCATTGCAAAAGTATAAGTATTATTTATATTATGCAAACTTTTTTTAAGAATTTTTTTAATTTGTGTGTTTTTTTAAGAATTAGTAGCCCCAAAGGCGTATTCCCCGACTTTATTTTTGTTTTATATATTAATAAGTAATAAGTAATAAGGTTGGGGTTATTGGGGTGTCATTCGTTTCTACTAAGTTTTTGTTTGGAAATAAGGTGAAAATGAGGTTAAAGGTAAAATTCACCTCAAAATATTTGGAATTTTTGAAATTTATACTTATTTTTGCATTGTCTTATGATTATGTCCTCATATTAAATGGACTTCTAATCGTAAGAATGTAACAAAAGATAAACCGGAAAAGGATTCCGGGAACCCCATTCAGGAAAGAGATTTTTTCTCCATCCCATTTTTTCTTCTATAGAGTTTCTCTTTCGTCAAAATAATAAACCAATTTTATACAGCTATGCCTGATTGTAAACGATTTTTCTTGAGTGAGGAATCGTTTTTTTTATTGTGATTTAAAAAAGATGACGACTGTCTTTGTAAAACAGACGGGTGAAAGTGAAAAAGTTTTCAAGTGAAAGTAGAAATACATTCAAGTGAAAGTAGAAATACATTCAAG
>Ga0209629_10000764_pt1 | contig 18642 bp, 18 predicted proteins | sample TergutCu122P5_FD_187286 | JGI IMG/M metagenome (GOLD analysis project Ga0209629, IMG submission 187286) | Cubitermes ugandensis P5 segment gut microbial communities from Kakamega Forest, Kenya - Cu122 P5 (SPAdes) (version 2) | ecosystem: Host-associated > Arthropoda: Insects > Digestive system...
CACGCAGACTATGTAAAGAACATGATAACAGGGGCAGCACAGATGGATGGGGCAATACTAGTAGTGTCAGCAGCAGATGGACCAATGCCACAAACAAGAGAGCATATACTTTTAGCATCGAGAGTAGGAGTACAATATATAGTAGTATTCTTAAATAAAGCAGACATGGTAGACGATCCGGAATTAATAGAATTAATAGAGATGGATGTAAGGGAATTATTAAATGAATATGGATTCCCAGGAGATGACGCACCAATAGTAATAGGATCAGCATTAGAAGCATTAGAGAACCCAGATGATGCAGAGAAGACAAAGTGCATATTTGAATTAATGGAAGCAGTAGATAGCTATATCCCAACACCAAAGAGATCGACAGACAAACCATTCTTAATGCCAGTAGAAGATGTATTCACAATAACAGGGAGAGGGACAGTAGCGACAGGAAGAGTAGAGAGTGGAGTGTTAAAAGTAGGAGACGAAGTAGAGATAGTAGGATTAAAAGAAGAGAAGAAGAAGACAGTATGTACAGGTGTAGAGATGTTCAGGAAGCTATTAGATCAAGCGATGGCAGGAGATAACATAGGTGTATTACTGAGGGGAGTACAGAGGACAGAGGTAGAGAGAGGTCAAGTATTAGCGAAACCGAACTCAATACATCCACATAAGAAGTTTATAGGTCAAGTATACGTATTGAAGAAAGAAGAGGGAGGAAGGCACACTCCATTTTTTGATGGATACAGACCACAATTTTACTTCAGGACGACAGATGTAACAGGGTCAATAAAGCTACCAGAAGGAGTAGAGATGGTAATGCCAGGAGACCACATAGATATGACAGTGGAATTAATAGCACCAGTAGCAATGGATAGAGAATTAAGGTTTGCAATAAGAGAAGGCGGAAGGACCGTAGGTTCTGGAGTTGTTACTTCTATACTAGATTAGTTTAATGGGAAAATTAAGGGTTAACTGCTGAATCAATAAACTTATAAAATCGATACAAACATTAACAAAATGTCTATATTTACTGGCGTAAATCCCCAAGGTTTTATAGGTATATCGCTTAACGCATTGAATTGATTGACTTTCTTTGTTATATACCTATATAATGATTTATAGGTATATATCTCTGAAATCTTTATTATAACACTATTTATTGATATACCTATAATTTTTACGGGGATTTACATTAAAAGTATTTAAGCGGTTTTTACATTTGGAGGTGTATAAAATGGCAGCAAAAGGTGCAAGGATTAAGATAACTTTAGCTTGTACAGAGTGTAAACAGAGAAATTATCATACCATGAAAAACAAAAAGAATAATCCTGAAAGATTAGAACTGAAGAAGTATTGTAAATTTTGCCGAAAACATAGTACTCATAAAGAGACGAAATAGAGTTGACGAGGTAGAGAAATGGCAGAAAATAATAGAATAAAAAAGCTTTTTGGCGAAGTAAGAGCTGAATTTAGAAGAATAACTTGGGCAAATTGGGATCAATTTAAAAAATCAGCAATCATTGTTTTAAGTGTATGTGGTTTTTTTGCTGTTTATGTTGGTGTGGTTGATGCAATTTATTCTAAAATACAATCACTAATCTTTAAATAAAAGGAGGTAAGTATCCTGAATTATTATGGCAGAAAAAGCTAAATGGTATGTGGTACACACATATTCTGGATATGAAAACAAAGTAAAAGTAAATCTTGAAAAAGCAATTGAAAATAAAGGTCAGGCTGATCTAATTCAAGACTTGCAAGTTCCTATGGAAGAAATAACAGAAGAAAAGAATGGAAAACAAAAAGTAATTCAAAAAAAAATTTTTCCTGGATATGTTTTAGTAAAAATGATCATGTCTGATGAATCATGGTATACTGTGAGAAATACAAGAGGGGTTACAGGATTTGTTGGACCAGGATCAAAACCAGTACCTTTAAGTGATGATGAAGTTAAAGCTATGGGAATAAAGGATACATTAGTTGCACTTGACATTAAAATAGGGGAAAGTATCAGGATCATCTCAGGACCTCTTCAAGGTTTTACTGCTGCAATTACTGAGATTAATTCTGAGAAGAGGAAAATAAAAGGTTTAGTTAACATGTTTGGTAGGGATATACCTGCTGAACTTGAATATAATCAAATTGAAAAGCTAGATTAGGTTTTAACTAATCGGTGGGAGGTATATAATGGCAAAGAAAGTAGTAGGAATGGTTAAACTTCAACTTCCTGCAGGAAAAGCTACACCAGCACCACCTGTTGGTCCCGCATTAGGTCAACATGGGGTAAATATCATGGCATTTTGCAAAGAGTTTAATGCAAAAACTTCTAATCAAGAAGGATATATTATTCCAGTTGTTATAAGCGTTTATCAAGACAGGAGTTTTAGTTTTATTCTAAAGACACCACCTGTTGCAGTTTTGATTAAAAAGGCTTTAGGAATAGAAAGTGGATCGAGTGTCCCAAATAAAACTAAAGTTGGAAATTTAACCAAAGCTCAAGTTAAACAAATTGCAGAGACTAAAATGCCTGATTTAAATGCAGCTTCTTTAGATGCAGCTATGAGTTTGGTAGCAGGTACTGCAAGGAGTATGGGTGTCACTGTTGAAGAATAATTTTGTTTAAAAAAGTGGGAGGTAATAGCCGTCATCACCACAAGGAGGATTTTAATAAATGGGAAAGAAATATTTAGAAAGCTTAAAATTGATCGAAAAAGGAACTGTATATGCACCTAAAGAGGCTTTGGATTTAGCCCTAAAAACTTCAAAAGCTAATTTTGATGAGACGATTGAGCTACATGTTAGGTTAGGTGTGGATCCAAGACACGCTGATCAACAGGTTAGAGGAGCAGTTGTATTACCTAACGGAACAGGAAAAATTGTGAGAGTTTTGGTATTTGCTAAGGGTGATAAAGCAAATGAAGCAATTCAAGCTGGTGCTAACTTCGTCGGTGCAGAAGATCTCATCGAAAAGATCCAAAAAGAAAATTGGTTTGATTTCGATGTTGTTGTTGCTACCCCTGATATGATGGGTATAGTTGGAAGGCTTGGTAGAATTCTTGGTCCAAAAGGTTTAATGCCAAATCCAAAATCAGGAACTGTTACTTTTGATATCACAAAAGCATTAGCAGATATTAAAGCAGGTAAAGTAGAATATAGGCTGGATAAAACTGCCATTATTCATGTTCCTATTGGGAAAAAGTCTTTTGATATTCAAAAGTTAAATGAAAACTTCAATACTTTGATGGATGCGCTTATTAAAGCGAAGCCAGCTGCAGCTAAAGGGCAATATATAAAATCAATTACAGTAGCTAGTACTATGGGTCCTGGTATTAGGGTAAATACTACAAGGACTAATGAATAGTTATTCAGAATACAATTTAAAATATAATAGTTCCGTAGACAGTAGGTGCTTATTGCGTAATGTTTATCAGCCTACCTAGGTTTATAAATTTTTGCACTAAGCATTAGTTTTTTGAGACCTTCTGTACTACAGAGGGTTCTATTATTTTAAGGAGGTGTAATATGAACAAAAATAGAGAGATCAAAGAAAAAAAGATTGAAGAAATTAAAGAGAAGCTGCAAAAAGCTCAATCGGCAATATTAGTAAAGTATCAAGGAATAAATGTGGAAAAAGATACCCAGCTTAGAAAAAAATTAAGAGAATCTGGTGTTGAATATAAGATATATAAAAACACATTGATGTCGATGGCGGCAAAAGAACTGAACTTGGATGGTCTTGCTCCGTATCTTCATGGACCTCTTGCAGTTGCAATAAGTTATACTGATTGTACTGCCCCAGCGAGGATAATCAATGAATTTGCAAAAGATGTTAAAGTTCTTGAACTTAAAGCAGGAGTTGTGCAAGGTGAGATATATGACGAAGAAAAAGTTAAACAGCTTGCAGATATACCATCAAGAGAAGTTCTTTTATCAAAACTTCTTGGAAGCTTCAAGGCTCCAATTTCAAATTTAGCTGTAGTTTTAAAAGCTATAGCAGATAAAAAGGAAAGCGAAAATGCTTAAAAATATGGAGGTGTAATTTAAATGACTATAGATCAAATAATTGAAGCGGTTAAAGGGATGACTGTCCTGGAATTAAATGAATTGGTTAAAAAATGTGAGGAAGTGTTTGGAGTAAGTGCTGCAGCTCAAGTAGTCGCAGGTCCAGCTGCAGGTCCGGTTGTTGAAGAAAAGACTGAATTTGATGTAATCTTGGCTTCTTATGGTGAAAAGAAAATAAATGTAATTAAAGTTGTTAGAGAATTGACAGGACTAGGTTTAAAAGAAGCAAAGGATTTAGTTGATGGAGCTCCAAAGACTCTTAAGGAAGGCATAAATAAAGAAGAAGCTGAGGCAATAAAAGCTAAGCTTGAAGATGCTGGAGCAAAGGTTGAAATAAAATAGTTTTCTAAGAAAGTTCAAAATTTTTTTTGGACTTTTTTTAATGTGTGCTCGGCATGTAGCAACAGCTTGATGGTGAAAGTCCGTTACAGGCCTGGTAGTAGGAACTGTTAGTCAAAGACAAGGGTGTTCATTGCGAGAAGGAATCTGAAGGAAGTCAGAGACAAAATCCAATTTCACGAGTGGTGAGAGCAGGTTACATTTCACTTGGCTGTTGCAATCTTTTAATTTTTCTACCTTGTGTAAAAATTCTTTCGTCTGTTGCATTTGCTCTCGCATCTAAAGCGTTGATGTCGTCTTTGATTCCCTCAATATTTTGATTTATTTCTTTAACATCTTGAGCAGTTGCAGTTACTATTATTGTTATTGCTTTTTCTGTATTTTTAATATCTTCTTTAATTCCTTCTTGCCCTGCTTTTAGCCTTTCAATATCTTCTATAATTCCTTCTTGCCCTGCTTTTAGCCTTTCAATATCTTCTTTAATTCCTTCTTGCCCTGCTTTTAGCCTTTCAATATCTTCTATAATTCCTTCTTGCCCTGCTTTTAGCCCTTCAATATCTTTTTTCAACTCTGTTTTTGTTTGTCTAAGTTCTTCCCTAAAGCCTTTCATTTCGCCTTGTAACAAATCCATTCTAGTTCCCATTTCTGATTTAAGTTCTTGTTTCATTGACTCTAAATATTCTTTTAATTCTGTGTCCACTTTGTAACCTCCATCTATTTTGGTTCTTTAATTAATTATATTATTTATTGTGTATTTTGTAAATGCAACTTATTAGATCTTATTAAAAGAATGATGATTCAGAACTAATTACTCAACTTTTGCCTTAAGACTAACTCATTAGTTAACCCCAAAAAACCTTATTTTAAAGCCAACAAGTTTTATTTAATAGCACAGCAAACAGTCCATAAGCATTTCAGAGGTTTACATAAATGATCATTAGGACTTTTGACCATTTTAGGGCAAATAGGAGTGAATAGTGAAAAGTGAAAAGTGAATAATGGTAATAGTTAATAGTAAGTTTTTTATTTTACCTGTGACATGTCCATCAAAGTTTTTGACATCAGTTTTTTAAATGCAGTCTTATCAATAGAGCCTTTAAGATACCCCAAGTCTTTCAAATTAAACCTCACATCAAACACATCTTTAAATTTACCTTGCATTCTGGAAGCTATGGCAGCAGCTTTGTTTCGTTTAAAATCTAAAAGGTGCTGCATCAATGGGCTTAATAGAGTTTGGCTTACTTCAATGGTTATCTTGGTCTTTTGGGGCAATATTTCATTGATCCTCTTAATATCTTTTTCTAATTGTTCTACAGTAATATCCTCTTTATTTGTCAAGAGTTTAAGCCTAAAGATAGCTTTAACTCCTTCTTTGCCACAAGTCTCTAAGATCTTCTCTTGTATATCTTTTGGAACCTTGGTTAAATAAGTTGCAACTTGCATTGTGATCTCCTCATCATACAACAAAGTCTGTGCTGGTTCGCATAAGCTCTTTACCTTTAAATAATTAAAAACCGTCGATTCACAAATCTTAAATTGTTTCGAAAGTTCCATCCCAATGTTTTTCTCGTTACGAAAATTTTTTGTTCTTTTCATAATTTCGTAATTTTCTAAGAGTGCACGTACCATATTTCCTTTAGAAATTTTTCTAAATGAGATATTGGACTCAATCATTATCGAGCGAATAAACAATTCATCAACTTCTTCAAAAGGTATTACATAGCAAGGTATATATCGATATTCCTCTAAAAATTTTTTTTGATATATATCGCAATAAGCTAGCAGTCTGCATCGACCGATTATTACATTATACCTTCCGAATTTATCGACAGTGACATAAATAGGATAAATTAAGCCAACATTTTCTATGGAACGGATGAGGTCAACCTGTTCCATTTTAGTAGGCCATTCGAACAAATTCCATGGAGCAAAGTCATCGTTTATTATATCGATATCGATCATCTGCACTTTATTAAAGAATTCTGGCTTTTCATTAAAAATCTTAGACCTTCTGAGCAGAACATCATTATCGTGTTTTCTCATATCTTCAATAAACTCAGGGGAGTGATTTAAAGGGATATCTTCAGCGAGTATTCTTGTGTGATCTGTCTTAAGCCTATAATTTGGTCTAAGATCCTCACCTATAATAATTCTTTCTTCTTTAATTCTCTTCATTGATAAATCCTCCAAAATAATATTTATATAGAAACCTACTTTTAGCATATGCGCAGAAAAAATAAAAGTGATTAATAAAATAGATTTTTTTTTTAAAATTTTAATCGAGATTTTATCACCATTATATGTAAGTATACATAGTATAATATGTAACCATTATTAAAAATTGGAGATGATCATATGATCAATGCAGTCGTACAAAAAAATGCAGTAGTTGTAGTATATGACACACTCTCAGATGGGGGTAAAATGCAGAAGAAGAGGCAAGAACTCAATCTTGTCGCTTTTGATGCTGAAAATGAGGATTTCTACGCCATTGGGAAAGCAGTAGGTGATATGCTTGTTTCTGCTCCCAAAGAAATATTGAAAACAAGCACAGCCCTATTGGTGGAGGTGTAGAGAATCATGGCAAAAATTAACATCGAGTATATCTTTAATTTGCAGAATGGAATGACAAGAGCCATAACAATTAAGGATATCAGAGATGATATAAAATCCGATGAGATTACTGCTTTGGCTGATTTACTTATCGAGAAGGATTCCCAATACAATGGGATCCCGATGATTTCCTTGAAAAAGTGTACTAAATATACACTAGAGGAAGAAATAATCAGTTAAAAAAAGGAGCAAAGGATCGTTAAATAGAAACACTTTATTTATTGATCCTTATGCTCTTTTTAAAATTTAAAAAAAATATTTAAAAAAATATTAATAATTTAATATAAAATATAAAAATTGGCAATAATCAGTATATATAAAGAAAATCTTCCAACTTTTATATTTTAAAAATATTGACAAAAAAAATTCTATTTGGTATAATGGTAAATTGCATTGAATAATAAAATGAATTTTTATTAAGTTTCGTGAGCTGTATAAAATATAAGAAAAATTAGAATTTATACGCAATTTCTATAATATGGGTAAGGTATTTCTTGACTTCTTACTTAATCGTTGCTTGATTTTCTTTTATTTTTGATTTACATTATGAGCCAAAAATTAATAATGTCACACAAAAGCTAGTTTTTTTATTTTAATAAAATTTATTAAATCAACTATAATTCTCAAAAAAATAAGGGGTGAAGTGAATGGTACATCCTGTTAATTTAGGGAAAAGAGTGAGAATGAGCTTTTCAAAATTAAAGGAAGTAGGCGAGATGCCAAATTTTATAGAGGTGCAATTGAACTCTTATAAATGGTTTCTAGATGAAGGCTTAAATGAAGTGTTTGAAGATGTCAATCCTATTCAGAATTATGGAGGAAATCTAAACTTAGAGTTTATCGACTTTAAACTCGAAATGGATGGAATAAAATATTCTGTAGAAGAATGTAAAGAGCGAGATGCTACGTATGCAGCACCTTTAAAAGTTAGAGTAAGATTATCAAATAAAGAAACCGGAGAAATCACCGAACAAGAAGTTTACATGGGAGACTTTCCATTAATGACTGAACAAGGAACATTTATCATAAATGGTGCTGAAAGAGTTATTGTCAGTCAATTAGTTAGATCTCCAGGCGTTTATTATGATTTGACAATAGATAAATCTGGGAAAAAATTATTCTCATCAACTGTTATACCAAATAGAGGTGCTTGGCTTGAATATGAAACTGATTCTAATGACATAGTATATGTTAGAATAGATAAAACAAGGAAAATACCTATAACTATTTTAGTCAGAGCTTTAGGATTGAGCAGTGATATCGAAATCTTAGATTATTTTGGTGAAGATGAAAGACTACGAGCTACAATAGATAGAGACAATACCAAATCTAAAGAAGAAGCACTTTTGGAGATTTATAAAAGGTTAAGACCTGGTGAACCACCTACTGTTGATAGCGCTCAAACATTAATCAACTCTCTTTTTTTTGATGCAAAAAGATATGATTTAGCACGTTTCGGAAGATATAAATTCAATAAAAAATTAGCTATAAATTTAAGAATTGCAAATAAAATAGCTGCAGAAGATATCGTAAATCCAAGTACAGGTGAAGTTCTTGTAGAAAAAAATTCTTTAATTACAAATGAAGCAGCTGTAGACATTCAAGATTGTGGAATAAATATAGTAAAAGTTAAAATGGATGATAAAATATTGACCATAATCGGGAATAATTTTGTCGATATACATATGAATGTTGATGCAGACTTGTCATCATTAAATATTCATGAAAGGGTTTATTATCCTGCTTTAAAAGAAGTATTAAAAGACGTTTCAGATGAAGGGCAAATAATAGATACGATAAAAAAAAACATGGCTCTTTTAATGCCAAAGCATATCATTATTGATGATATACTTGCTACAGTTAACTATATATTAGGTCTTGCTCATAACATTGGTGAAAGCGATGACATCGATCACCTTGGAAACAGGAGATTGCGTTCGGTTGGAGAATTATTGCAAAATCAGTTTAGAATAGGTCTCTCTAGAATGGAAAGAGTTGTAAAAGAAAGGATGACTGTTCAATCACAAGATGATGTAACTCCCCAGGCACTCATCAATATAAGACCAGTGGCAGCATCTATAAAAGAATTCTTTGGCAGTTCACAATTATCTCAGTTCATGGATCAAACCAATCCTCTCTCTGAATTATCCAATAAGAGGAGATTATCGGCTCTTGGACCTGGAGGCTTATCAAGAGATAGAGCTGGCTTTGAAGTAAGAGATGTACACCATTCTCATTATGGGAGAATGTGCCCAATAGAAACACCTGAAGGTCCAAACATTGGGCTTATCAATGCTCTTGCAACTTATGCAAAAGTAGATGAGTATGGATTCATAAAGGCACCATATAGAATAGTAGATAAAAAAATAGGAATGGTTACCAATGACATCGTATATTTAACTGCAGATGAAGAGGATAGATATAACATAGCGCAAGCAAATGAACCCTTAGATGATGAAGGCTTTTTTATCGATAAGCGTATATCAGTAAGAATTGAAGACGATGTTATTGTAGTACCTGTTCAAGAAGTAGATTTAATGGACGTTTCTCCAAGACAGCTTGTTTCTGTTGCCACTGCTATGATACCTTTTCTAGAAAATGATGATGCTGGAAGAGCTCTTATGGGTGCTAATATGCAAAGGCAGGCAGTTCCGTTATTAATACCTTCAGCACCTATTGTAGGTACAGGAATAGAATATAAAGCAGCTATGGATTCAGGTGTTTTTCCTAAAGCGATTAGTTCAGGTGAAATATGTTATGTAAGCGCAAATGAAATAAAAGTTAAGAGAGATATTGATGAAGGTATCGATAATTATAAGCTGTTAAAGTTTAAAAGATCAAATCAAGGTACATGTATCAATCAAAGACCAATAGTGTCAATAGGAGAAAAAGTCGAAAAAGGCTCTATTTTAGCAGATGGTCCTTCTACGGATATGGGAGAAATCGCTTTAGGGCAAAATATTCTCATCGGCTTTGTCACATGGGAAGGATACAACTATGAAGATGCTATGCTCATTTCCGAGCAATTAGTGAGAGAAGATATATTTACCTCAATACATATTGAAGAATATGAAGCGGAAGCACGTGATACAAAACTCGGATCAGAAGAAATAACCAGAGACATACCAAACATTGGTGAAGATGCACTAAAGGATATCGATGATCGAGGAATCATAAGGATTGGAGCCGAAGTCAGATCAGGTGATATCCTTGTAGGTAAAGTGACACCTAAAGGTGAGACAGAACTTACTGCAGAAGAGAGACTCTTAAGAGCAATATTTGGAGAAAAAGCAAGAGAAGTTAGAGACACATCTTTAAGAGTGCCACATGGAGAAGCTGGTATAATCGTAGATGTTAAGGTGTTTACTAGAGAAAATGGAGATGAGTTGCCACCTGGAGTGAATAAATTAGTCAGATGCTATATTGCTCAAAAAAGGAAAATATCAGTGGGAGATAAGATGGCAGGAAGACATGGCAACAAAGGCGTTATTTCCAGAGTCTTGCCGGAAGAAGATATGCCTTTTTTGCCAGACGGAACACCGCTTCAGCTTTGTTTAAATCCTCTAGGGGTTCCTTCTCGCATGAACATAGGTCAGGTTCTGGAGGTCCACTTAGGATTAGCTGTGAAGAATCGAGGATGGTATATCAGTACTCCAGTATTTTCAGGAGCTACTGAAGAGGAAATAAGACAATGCCTCGTTGAATCTGGATTTGACGAAGATGGGAAGACAATTTTATATGATGGAAGAACTGGAGAGCGTTTTGATAATAGAGTAACAGTTGGCTATATGTACATTTTAAAACTAGCGCACCTTGTTGATGATAAGATTCATGCCAGATCAACAGGACCATATTCTCTTGTAACACAACAACCTCTTGGAGGCAAGGCTCAATTTGGAGGTCAAAGGTTTGGAGAAATGGAAGTTTGGGCTTTGGAAGCATATGGTGCTTCTCACATGCTTCAAGAGATATTAACAGTTAAATCAGATGATGTGGTTGGAAGGGTAAAGACCTACGAATCTATAGTAAAAGGTGAAAACATTCCAACTCCAGGGATACCTGAGTCTTTTAAAGTGTTGATCAAAGAGCTTCAGGCTTTATGCTTAGATGTAAAAGTCTTAAATGACAGCAAAGAAGAAATAAAATTGAAAGAATCTATAGATGATGGGCTTTCTGAACTTGATGTTGTCTTAGATAATAAGGATGATGTTCAAATAACAGATGATAGCTATGTCGATAACGAGTTGATCGATGATGACATAGGATTTGATTTATCTAATGATGAACAATTTAATGAAGAGGAACTTGAAGATTTTATTATCGATAATGAATATAATGATGATGAAATTTAGAAGGGAGGAGTACTCTTGTTAGAATTAAATAACTTTGAAGCACTTCAAATTGGTCTAGTGTCTTCAGAAAAAATAAGGGAATGGTCAAGGGGTGAAGTTAAGAAACCGGAAACCATCAATTATAGAACTTTAAAGCCAGAGCGAGATGGGCTTTTTTGTGAAAGAATTTTTGGACCTACTAAGGACTGGGAATGCCATTGTGGAAAATATAAAAGAGTAAGGTATAAAGGTATCGTTTGCGATAGATGTGGCGTTGAGGTTACTAAAGCAAAGGTTAGAAGAGAGAGGATGGGGCACATTGAACTCGCTGCTCCTGTATCTCATATCTGGTATTTTAGAGGTATACCATCGCGATTAGGATTGATTCTGGATATTTCTCCCAGAGCCCTTGAAAAAGTTTTATATTTTGCATCATATATAGTGACGAATCCGAAAGAAACGACACTATTAAAAAAGCAGCTTCTTAGCGAAAAAGAATTTAGAGAGGCAATTGATAAATTTGGCGAAGGAAGTTTTGTTGCTGGAATGGGTGCGGAAGTTGTCAAGGATTTGCTTTCTGAGATAGACCTTGAACAGTTATCATCTGATTTAAGAGATGAAGTAAAAAAGAGTTCAGGTCAAAAAAAGGTCAGAATCATTAGAAGGCTTGAAGTTGTAGAATCTTTTAGAAAGTCAAAGAATAAACCTGAATGGATGATAATTGAAGTTATTCCAGTAATACCACCGGATTTAAGACCAATGGTTCAATTAGATGGCGGTAGATTTGCAACATCAGATTTAAATGACCTCTATAGAAGGGTTATCAATAGAAACAATAGGCTGAAGAAATTATTGGATTTGAAAGCTCCAGATATAATCGTCCGAAATGAAAAGAGAATGCTTCAAGAATCAGTAGATGCTTTAATAGACAATGGAAGGCGCGGAAGACCTGTTACAGGACCTGGTAATAGACCGTTAAAATCACTTTCTGATATGTTAAAGGGTAAACAAGGAAGATTTAGACAAAATCTATTAGGCAAGCGTGTTGATTATTCAGGTCGTTCAGTTATCGTTGTTGGACCTGAATTAAAGATGTATCAATGTGGTTTACCTAAAGAAATGGCTTTGGAACTTTTTAAACCGTTTGTCATGAAAAAACTGGTAACAAGTCAAGTTGCTCATAATATGAAAAACGCAAAGAGGATGGTAGAGAGAGTCCACCCTCAAGTTTGGGATATTCTGGAAGAGGTCATCGAAGATCATCCAGTGCTTTTAAACAGAGCTCCTACACTTCATAGACTTGGTATACAGGCTTTTCAACCAGTACTAGTAGAAGGTAGGGCTATAAAACTCCATCCTCTTACTTGTAATGCATACAATGCAGATTTTGATGGAGATCAAATGGCTGTTCACGTACCATTATCAGTAGAGGCGCAAACAGAAGCGAGATTTTTAATGCTAGCTGCTAATAATATTTTAAAACCATCAGATGGTAGACCTGTATGTGTTCCTACTCAAGACATGGTTTTAGGATCGTATTATTTAACCTTTGATAATGGTAAAGATGAAATAGTAAATACTTTTTCATCAACAGATGAAGCACTATTAGCTTATGAATCCGGTAATATAAAGATACAAGATAAAATAAAAGTTAAAGTATATAAGCAAGTAGGCGATGAATTAAAGCATAAATTGATAGTCACTACAGCTGGGAAAATAATTTTCAATGAATCGATCCCTCAAGATTTAGGATTCGTGGATAGAACTAATCCTGATGAAATGTTCAATATGGAGATTGAAGGTCTTGCAACTAGAAAGTATTTAGAAAAGATCATCGAGAGATGTTATTTAGTTCATGGACCAACTCAAACTTCAATCATGCTAGACAACATTAAATCAAAAGGATATCACTATTCTACTATAGGAGCTTTGACGGTTTCCACATCAGATATGGTCATTCCAAAACAGAAGAAGGAAATGCTGCAAGAAGCTGAGGCTGAAGTGGATAAAATTGAAAGATTGTTTAGAAGAGGGTTTATATCTGACGAAGAGAGATATGAGAGAGTAATCGATACTTGGGCAAAGACAACTGACAAAGTTGGTGATATGCTCATGAATAATTTAGATAGATATAACTCAATTTTTATGATGGCGGACTCAGGAGCAAGAGGATCAAAGTCTCAAATAAAGCAATTAGCTGGCATGAGGGGACTTATGGCGAGTCCTTCTGGTAAGATTATGGAGCGTCCTATAAAGGCATCATTGAGAGAAGGATTAGATGTTTTAGAGTATTTTATATCTACTCATGGAGCTAGAAAAGGTAATGCTGATACAGCTTTAAAAACTGCTGATTCAGGTTATTTAACCAGGAGGCTGGTAGATGTTAGTCAGGATGTAATTGTAAGAGAAGAAGATTGTAATACCACAGAAGGGTTTGTTGTATCAGAAATCAGAGAAGGTAATGAAATTATAGAATCCCTTGTTGAAAGGCTCACAGGTAGATATACTGCAGAAGATGTTATAGATCCTAAAACCAATGAGATTATTGTAGGCAAAGGTGAATATATAGATTTTAAGCTTGCAGATAAAATTAGCAAGGCAGATATTAAAAAAGTTAATATTCGTTCTGTATTTACTTGTAAAACAAGACACGGTGTCTGTTCAAAATGTTATGGCATGAGCATGGCAACAGCAAAGCAGATAAATGTGGGTGAAGCAGTAGGAATAATTGCAGCTCAAAGCATTGGTGAGCCTGGAACACAGCTTACTATGAGAACTTTCCATACTGGTGGAGTAGCAGGTGGTGCAGATATAACACAAGGGCTTCCTAGAGTTGAAGAGCTCTTTGAAGCAAGAAAACCTAAAGGTCTTGCAATAGTAAGTGAACAATCTGGTACCGTAAGGATAGAAGAGACGAAAAAGAAGAGAATTGTATATATTACCACTGAAAATAATGAAGAATTTTCATATGAAATTCCTTTTGGCTCTAGGATTAAAGTAATAGAAGGAAGTTTTGTTGCAGCAGGAGATGAAATTACAGAAGGCTCTGTAAATCCTCATGATACAATCAGAATAAAAGGAGTGCAGGGTGTCAAGAATTACTTGCTGGGAGAAGTTCAAAAAGTATACAGACTACAAGGTGTTGAAATCAATGACAAACACTTGGAAATTGTGATTAGGCAGATGACAAAAAAAATAAAGATTGATGATGCTGGAGATACAGAGTTTTTATCAGGATCATTAGTTGATGAATATATATTTAATGAAGAAAATGAAAAAGCAATATCAGAAGGATTGATGCCAGCACAAGGGAAGGTATCACTATTAGGAATTACCAGGGCTGCACTTGCTACTGATTCATTTTTATCAGCGGCATCTTTCCAGGAAACTACGAAAGTATTAACTGATGCTGCTACTAAGGGTAAAATAGATCCTTTGCTTGGATTAAAAGAAAATGTAATAATTGGAAAATTAATACCAGCCGGTACTGGATTAAAAAAATATAGCTCAATAAAGATAAATACTGAGATTCAAGAGTATGAAGAAGAATTTCAAGGTAATTAATTTGTTGACATTAAAAAATTCTGATGATAAAATAACTTTGTTGATTTTAAGCTTTATGTGTGTTTTAGGAGGAGGGAAATCATGGTTAATAGGCTTTTAGGAAAGAAAGTAATCGGTGTAAAACAATCATTGAGGTCTATGGAAAATGGTTTTGGTGAGACTTTATATGTAGCAAATGATGCAGATAATAAGTTAATTGCGCCTCTGATTAAGTATGCAGATGAAATTAATATCAGTATAAAGCGTGTTGAAACAATGAAGGAACTTGGGAAAATGTGTGGATTGCAAATAGAAACTGCGGCTGCACTAAAATTAAAGGAGAATAATATTTAGGGAGGTGTACTTATGCCAACAATTAGTCAACTTGTAAGAAAAGGCAGAAAGTCAGTAGCTAAAAAATCAAAAGCACCAGCACTCATGGAATGTCCTCAAAGGAGGGGAGTGTGTACAGTTGTTAAAACTGAAACTCCTAAAAAGCCAAATTCCGCTTTAAGAAAGATCGCTAGAGTGAGAGTAGTAAATGGTTATGAAGTTTATGGTTATATACCTGGAATAAGTCATAACTTGCAGGAACATAGCGTTGTTCTTATAAGAGGTGGAAGGGTAAAGGATGTGCCAGGAGTTAGATATCATATTGTAAGAGGTGCTCTTGATTCAGCTGGCGTTGCTAATAGGATGCAAGGCAGATCAAAGTATGGTGCTAAAAGACCAAAAAAACAAGCAAAATAGGTGCGATAAGCTACGCTTATAAGTTTATGCGTTGGTTTTGCATTTTGCAAGCAGTGAAAGCTGCTTGAGTACCTATGATGTAAAAAAATATTAAGGAGGGAAGAAAAATGCCTAGAAAAGGACACATCTCTAAAAGAGATGTATTAGCGGATCCAGTCTATAATTCAAAAGTTGTAACAAAGCTCATCAATAATATAATGAAAGATGGAAAAAAAGGAATAGCACAAACAATCTGTTATGGTGCTTTTGATATAATATCGAATAAAACAGGAAAAGATCCCATTGAAGTTTTTGAAACTGCTATGTCTAATGTAATGCCAGTCCTTGAAGTCAAAGCGAGAAGAATAGGAGGAGCAAATTATCAAGTTCCTATAGAAGTTAGATCAGATAGAAGACAGACTTTAGGTATTAGATGGATTCTTATCTCTGCTAGAAAAAGAGGAGAAAAACGAATGATTGAAAGGTTAGCAGGAGAATTAATGGATGCTTCTAATAATACAGGTGGAGCAGTTAAGAAGAGAGAAGATACTCACAAAATGGCTGAAGCAAATAGAGCATTTTCTCATTATAAATATTAGTTAATAAGAATTACAAAACTGTTTTGGGTTTATCAAGACAGTTTTGTAAAAATTTATTTTATTTTTTATTTTTTTCTTTTTGAGAGGAGGAAGAATTTTGGCTAGAAAATATTCAATAGATAAGTTTAGGAATATTGGAATAATGGCTCATATAGATGCTGGTAAAACAACTACAACGGAGCGCATACTTTTTTATACTGGAAAAACTCATAAATTAGGTGAGACTCATGAAGGCGCTGCAACGATGGATTTCATGATTCAAGAACAAGAAAGAGGTATAACTATTACTTCTGCTGCTACTACATGTATGTGGAACGATCATGTTATAAATATAATTGACACACCTGGGCACGTAGACTTTACTGTAGAGGTGGAAAGGTCTTTGAGAGTGCTGGATGGAGCTGTTGCTGTGTTTTGTGCAAAAGGAGGAGTAGAACCTCAATCTGAAACTGTCTGGAGGCAAGCGAACAGATATAATGTGCCTAGAATAGCATATATTAACAAAATGGATATTTTAGGTGCTGACTTTTTCAGGGTCATAGGTATGATAAAAGAAAGATTAGGAGCAAATCCTGTACCTATTCAGCTTCCAATTGGTAAGGAGGATACTTTTCGTGGAGTACTTGATTTAGTTAGCAGCAGAGCGTTAATCTATGATGAAAAATTAGGTAAAGAAACTCACACTGAAGATGTTCCAAAAGATATGGTGGAATTGGCTGAAAGATATAGAGCTCAGTTAAAAGAAATAGCCGCAGATTTGGATGAAGAATTGACATTGAAATATCTTGAAGGAGAGGATATTACTAATGAGGAGATAGAAGCTGCTTTGAGAAAAGGAACAATTGAGAATAAAATTATTCCTGTTGTTTGTGGATCTTCTTATAAAAATAAAGGAGTTCAACCTATGCTCGATGCAGTAGTTAAATATCTCCCTTCACCTGTTGATATTCCATCAATAAAAGGTATTTCATTAAACACCGGTGAGGAAGTACAAAGGCATTCTACAGACGATGAACCTATGTCTACATTAGCTTTTAAGGTTTCAACAGATCCGTATATAGGCAAATTAACATTTATTAGAGTGTATTCAGGTGTTATAACAAGTGGTTCATATGTCTTAAATGCTTCAAAAAATAAGAAAGAGAGAATTGGAAGACTTGTTAAAATGCATGCTAATGCTAGAGAAGATGTAGATGAATTAAGAGCTGGTGATTTAGGTGCTGTTATAGGCTTAAAGGACACTACTACAGGAGATACCCTTTGTGATGAAAATAATGCAGTAATCTTAGAAAAGATGCAATTTCCTGAACCAGTTATTCATGTGGCTATAGAGCCTAAAACAAAAGCTAGCCAAGAGCGGATGGGATTATCACTTACAAAACTTGCAGAAGAGGACCCAACTTTTAAAACTTATACTGATCAAGAAACTGGTCAAGTAATTATCGCTGGTATGGGAGAGTTACATTTAGAGATAATAGTTGATAGGCTCCAAAGAGAATTCAAAGTCGAATGCAATGTTGGTAAGCCTCAAGTTGCTTATAAAGAGACTATTAAAAAAGCTGTTAAGACCGAAGGTAAGTTTGTGAGGCAATCTGGTGGACATGGACAATATGGTCATTGCTTTATAGAATTAATTCCAAATAAAGGAGATTATGTTTTTGAAAATGCTATAGTCGGTGGTGTCATCCCAAAAGAATACATTCCTGCTATTGATAGTGGAATTCAAGAAGCATCTGAGAGTGGTATAATTGGAGGATATCCAGTGATTAATTTTAAAGCTAAAGTGTATGATGGCTCTTATCATGATGTGGATTCATCTGAAATGGCATTTAAAATAGCCGGTTCTATTGCGTTTAAAGAGGGTATGAAAAAAGCAAACCCGGTACTACTTGAACCAATAATGAAAGTAGAAGTTACTGTTCCAGAAGAATATATGGGAGATGTTATAGGAGATATTAGTTCAAGGAGAGGAAAGATTGAAGGAGTTGAACCTCAATATAATTCTCAAGCTATTAGAGCATTTGTACCTCTTTCATCTATGTTTGGTTATGCAACTAGTTTGAGATCATATACTCAAGGAAGAGCAAGTTATTCTATGGAATTTGATCATTATGAGGAAGTTCCAAAAAGTATAGAAGAGCAAATCATAGGAAGTAAATGAATTATTTAGGAGGAAAAAATAATGGCAAAGGCAAAATTTGAAAGAACCAAACCCCATGTAAATGTAGGGACAATAGGACACGTAGATCATGGAAAGACGACATTAACAGCAGCAATAACATTAGTGTTATCAAAAAAAGGATTGGCACAAGCAACATCATATGCTGAAATAGACAAAGCACCGGAAGAAAGAGAAAGAGGAATAACAATAAACACAGCCCATGTGGAATATCAAACAGATAATAGACACTATGCCCATGTAGATTGTCCAGGAC
>Ga0209629_10000765_pt1 | contig 18641 bp, 20 predicted proteins | sample TergutCu122P5_FD_187286 | JGI IMG/M metagenome (GOLD analysis project Ga0209629, IMG submission 187286) | Cubitermes ugandensis P5 segment gut microbial communities from Kakamega Forest, Kenya - Cu122 P5 (SPAdes) (version 2) | ecosystem: Host-associated > Arthropoda: Insects > Digestive system...
AAATATAAAAAAATCTGTAAATTTGCACTATGATTACAGATGTACAGAAAAATATCATCATTAGTACAATAATGCCGTTTCATCCGTTAAAAATAGGCATATTTGGCTCTGTAGCTCGTGGAGAGAATACAGAAAATAGCGATATTGACATTCTCTATCAGCTGAAAGATACTGTTGGACTATTTAATCTTGTACGGATGAAAGAGAGTTTGGAAGAAAAATTGAATAAAAAAGTGGATTTGGTTTCGGAAAAACACCTACATCCAAAACTGAAACCTCAAATTATGAATGATTTAAAAATGATTTACAGCAATGGATAATAAAGATTTGTTTCGCTTGGGACATATTCGTGACTGCATTGAAAAAATAGAATACTTGACGCAAAAACTTCACAGACAAGAAAATTTTGAAAAAAATTGGGTGGAGCAAAATGCCATCATTCGTAATCTTGAGGTCATTGGAGAAGCCTCTATTAACATTTCAGATGACTTGAAACAAAAATATCCTGATGTTTCGTGGAGAGAAATGAGAGGAATGCGGAACTTTGTAACTCACCAATATTTTGGAGTTGAATTAAGTGATATTTGGAGTACAGTTATAACTGATATTCCGTTGCTAAAAACACAAATTCAAGGAATAATAGATGAAATTGAAAAAATGCCCAGCAGCTAACGAGCGGTTTCACGCAAGCGGGGGTGCAGACTCGTCTGACACAGAGCAGGTAACAGCATCTTTTGCTCTCGTCCAAGCCTTACCGATGCCCCCGCCTGCGTGAAGCCGCCACCACGTTAGCGGCAATTTGCGGGCGACAGTGGGTTAAACATCGAATAATTAACAATATAAATTGAATTGAAATGAACAAAACAAAATTTTTAAGCATTTTACTTTTTTTGACAACTGCAAATGTGGTTGCTCAATCAGAAAAATTTGAGTACAGATTTTCTATTGATATTGAAAACGCGATAGAAAAAGATACCGTTCCGTGGAAATATCAAATTGGAGCATATGAATTTTCTTTTGTCGGCAATTATCAAAAGACACGAGAAACTTGGGACAAAAATGGAGTTGGAATACCAACAATAACCGAAGAAGATAGTTTGTATTTTATTGGATTTAAACCTGTTAATGCGAGAGATTATATTATTGAGCGTTCCAAAAATGAGCAAATTATTATTATCAATGAGGCTCACACTTATCCCAATCATAGAACTTTTACACATTCTTTATTGCAAGGGTTATACGATAATGGATATAGATATTTGGGGTTGGAGGCTCTTTCTGATACCATTATCAATGAACGAAAATATCCAATAATAGAAAGCGGATATTATACCAAAGAGCCAGAATTTGGAAATTTAATTTACACAGCACTTAACATCGGATTTACTTTATTTGGGTACGACGATTTTAATCACAATGGGAAAGAACGGGAAATTGCCCAAGCCCGAAATATTGCCAATTTCATAGAAAAACATCCTCGTGGAAAAGTATTGATACATTGTGGGCACGAACACGTTATAGAAGGAACACCTATTATTCCATCTTGGGAAAAAGCAATGGCAGGAAGATTAAAAGAATACACTCAAATAAATCCTTTTACAATAGACCAAACACAATTCGCAGAAAAAAGCGAAAGAAAATATAATCACCCTTATATTGCTATGGTTAATAAAAATTTTCCTGTGGTTTTGATAGATGAAAACGGAAATTTGTTCAATGGACAAAAGGGAAACGACCAAGTTGATGTTAGAATAATCCACCCGGAAACTCGTTATTTAAACAATCGCCCAAATTGGCTTTTGAGTGTAGGAAACCGAAAAGAATACCACGTTGAGAGTTCCAAAATAACTCAATATCCTATTTTAGTGTTGGCATATCGCAAAAATGAGTTTGAAAATAACGGAGTGCCATCAGATATAATTGAAATCCTTGATAGTGAAAATATTCCTTCTCTCATTCTTGACAAAGGGAATTATGAAATTATTATGAAAGACAGAAATTACAATATCATCAATAGATACGAAATAAAAATAGAATAAACTGCCGCTAACGAGCGGTTTCACGCAAGCGGGGGTGTGGCTCGTCCGACACTCCGTGTCGAACAGCAACCCCCGCTCTCGTCCAAACCGCTCTGAATCCCCCGCCTGCGTGAAGCCGCCACCACGTTGGCTGCAAGTGTAGGACAGTGCGTGCGGACAACGAGAGAAAATAAGGTTGAAAGCGAGGTGCAATTTGACAAATTGGAGAAATAATGTAGAAGTAAAATGAGTAATAAAAAATAATCAATAATCTATAAAATTATATCAAATGGAAAATTTTGAAAAAAATTTCAACGAATACACAAATAAGCCAACAATTAGACAATGGCTAAAAAGAATTTTTAATGTAACAACGATTGGAACAACTGTCGGAATTATCAGTTTGTTTTTTGCAGTTTATACTTACAAAAATAATGAAAAAAAGAAAGTTATTTCAGATATAGAATTTTCACAAAAAAGTATAAACGAGGCAATTTTTTCAGAATACAATGATTCTTTAAGATATTCACAAAAGTATTCGTTTATGTGGTTGACAAAAACATTACCTTTTGATGAAAATTGGAAAAGTTTATTATTAAACAATCAATCTTTTAAATATATGTCAAAATCTGGCAGAAGTTATTTGAAGATTTTTTTTGAAAAACTTGAAAATTATGAAAAATTATCTTACGCAAAAATTGAAAATCAGAAAGACACTACCGAGTTTGACACTAATATATCTCATATCTTAAATAAACGAAGTTTTGAAAATGATACATTATATAAGAATAGAGCAGCATATTTTGATATACTTAAAAATATTGTTAAAATATGCAGTTATGAATTAGATTTTATTAATAAAAAAACGGGTGAATTAGCGACTCTTGCAATCTATTACAGTGAATTTGCTAAACCTATTTTAGAATCTGAATTAGGTAAAGAGGGTTTAGAAAATTTAATAAAGGTTATTACTGACCCAGACGTTGACCCACGTAAAATGAAAATTAAAGAAAAAAAGAATGTTCATTGATAATTCTGGTATAAACACCAGCAGCCAACGAGCGGTTTCACGCAAGCGGGGGTGTATGCCCGCAGACAGTTTTGTGGTAATTTGGAAGTTTATCGCCCGCCCGAACCTTTGTGGAACCCCCGCCTGCGTGAAGCCGCCACCACGTTGTACGCAAGCGGGGGACAGCGCAGAAGACAGCGAGTATTAAAATTTTAAAATAAAGAATTGATATATATGAAAAATGTAACATTTGAAATTGCGAATAAATTAACGGACGAGTTAATTAATTTAAGGAGAGTTGATTTTTTCAACAATGAGTTTGATAATTCTGAAATTATTGATGAGTTTGATGAGTTTTCAACCTTTCCACTTTTAAAAATTGACAATGAGATAATTGGAACAACGAGAATAACAGACACTTCTGTTCTATCTTCCTTTGAAAAATGGTCAAAAGGAAAAGATATAACCCCAAAGGGACAAAATTGTTATGAGATTACAAGAACAGTAATAGCAAAGTATTGGCAAAACAAAGCAATGTACCACCTTTTATCTATTTGCATATTAAAATATTTGAAAGAGCATAATGCTACAAACGTCAATTCTGTTTTAGAAATAGGATTTAATTTGAAAAATTATTTTCAGAGATTTGGAAGTATGGAATATGGTGAACCTTATATGTGCTATGACCCACCTTGCATACCTGTATTAGTACAAGCCTATTCTCTTGATATTTCTGATGAAAGTTTTGCGATAATATATCAAAAAGAGAGTGAGAGAATTCTCAATGCAATTAATAATAGAGGTTTCAATTTAATTTATCCATATAACAAATGATTTTACACAAGATAATCACAGGATTAATATATCCTGCTATTTTAGGTGCTTTAATGTATTGCACATACGAATATTATTATGATTTTTTTAAGAGGAATAAAAGGAAAGATTTACTTTCTATACGAAACGTTTTAATTCTATTTTTCTTTATTTTTTACTTTTTCAATTTTTTAATAGTAATGTATGCTGTCTCTTATAATTTGTATGCTTTTATTAGTGATTTTATTGAGACAGTCCTTATGTATATAGGATTTAAAATGCTTATAAACCCAGAAATGAAGTCTGAAAAAAACAATACCAGTCTGAAAAAAGCATACATTTTGGGATTTTTTGTTCTTTTAAATATGATTTTTTGGAAAATAGTTGAAAGTGATTTTAATCGAGTTAATGTATTTATAATGAACATTGTTTCTATTACACTAATGGTAAATGGGTGGATATGGGGATTTAAAAAATTATGGTATAATAAGTACGTTATGTTCATATTTTGCATTTTATTAGTCGGATTATATGCATTTTGGGTTTACAATATATTGCCAAAATAGAAATGCCTGCGTACAACGAGCGGTTTCACGCAAGCGGGGGTGTATGCCCGCAGACAGTTTTGTGCGGATTTGGAAGTTTGTCGCCCGCCCGAACCTTTCTGGAACCCCCGCCTGCGTGAAGCCGCCACAACGTTAGGTGCAAGGCGCGGACAGTGCAGCGGTTTGACAAAGCGAAAAGAAAAAATGTGAAGTTGTTTGAAAGAATTTTTGTACATTTGCGTTTTTACAATTGATAAAGATTAAATAGATAAAAAAAGGATAAAAAATAAAGTTTTATGGAAGACAACATAAAAAAACTTCAGAAAATATTGACTACCGAATCGCCTATTTTATTTTTGGGTGCAGGTTTTTCATTAGGCGCAAAAACGAAGAATGGTAAAAATATGCCTAATGGCAATGAACTTAAAACAATATTGATAAAAGAACTTCTAAAAATGGAAGAAACTGATGAGGATTTTGTTGAGTTTAACTCTTCTACTTTGTCAAAAATATGCCAATATTATGTAGATTCATATGCAAAAAAAGGACTAAATGATTTTTTAGCAGATTATTTTTCCGATGTAAAACCCGCCGATTTTCATAATTTATTAACGAATTATTATTGGAAAAAAATCTATTCTACAAATATAGATGATATTGTAGAACAAATTTATGCTAAGAATAATTGTGAGTACACTATTCAACAATCAAAAACAAAAAACTCTGTCCAAAAACAAAAGGCTACCGAATATTTAAAGTTGCACGGTAGTGTTAGAAATCCGTCAGAAGGTTTTGTTTTTAGTCCGGAAGAATATGTTGAAACAATAACTACTTTTGACTATAGATTTAGTACGTTGGCAATAGATATGCACTCAGAGCATTTTATTTTTGTTGGCTCTAATTTTGATGATTTCAATATAGATTATTATTTGAAAATCTATGATAATGCAGGAACGCCTTCGGCAAAAGGAAAATTGTTCTTTATTACACCAAAGCCAACCGTTTTTTTGAAAAAGAAAATAGAAAATTTACAAGGAACTTTAATTCAATGGACCGCTCAAGAATTTTTAGAATTTATTTCAAAACAAAAAGAAGAAAAAATAATATCAAACAAATATGATTTAGATAAGGGTTTAGCGTCTCATTCGTTCAAAAACATAAAATCAATCAAAGATAAAATTCAAAAATCAAACATTCAAGATTATCAAAGTAAGTTATATTTTGGTGATGAACCAAAATTTGAAGATATTTATTCGGAATGGGATTTTGTTAATCAAAATTTGTTGGATACTTTTTTTAAGTTTGAAGACACAACAAAAGAATACAATTATTCGATATTCTCTATTGTTGGAAAAGCATATATTGGGAAAAGCACTTTTTTAAAACGTCTTGCTGTTGAACTTGATAATAAGCAATTTGAAACTTTTATTTTTACAGGTAGAGACTTTAATTTTTACCCATTTGGGCAATATATAAGTAAAAGTCTTAATTCAAATTTTGCCCTTGTTATTGACAATGCAGGATACAATTATCGTGCAATAAAATATTTAGTAGATATGCTTCCTAAGGATAAATATCTAACAGTAATCACAGGAGCACGTCCCTACTTTCATTTTAGGAATAGGTCAAATTTAGTTGGTATGAATTTTTATGAATATGAGTTTGAAAAATTTATTACAACTGAATATGCAACAAATATTGTTGATAAGTTAACACAAAAGGGACTGCTGGGAGATTTGAGCAAATTACCAACAAAAGAAGAGCGTATAAAATCTATTTGTTCAAATAATGACGTTATGTCGTCCTTATTTAACATTACCTATGGAAGCGGTTTTAGAAAAAGACTAAATAAAGATTTAATACCTTTGTTAGAGAATAATGATGAAATAAGGGAGATATTGATTGCAATTGCCATATTCAGCCGCATAGAACTGCCGTATTTCCCTATTGAAATTATAAATCAATTGACTAATAATAAGGCAAATAGGGTAAGAGAAAAAATAGAAACTTTTATAAAATATTCTGATGAAAAGAATGTTTTATTGCGCAATGCCTTTTTAGAGGAAACAATATTTAAAAATGTAGATAAAGCGAAAGTTATATCTGTTATAAAAAGAATTTTATTATCAATATCTTCCTTGGTTGATAACTCAGGACATACATATTGGAATGAAATTCACGCAGGATTGATAAAAGAAAAGTTATTACGCCAAAAATTAAAATTATCAAGTTCTGATATTCAGAATTTATTATATCAAATTAGAAATTATTATTCTGATAATTTTAATTATTGGATACAATTAGGAATTTCAGAGCAAAGAGAGAAAGAATTTGAAAAATCACTTAACCATTTTAAAGTTGCAGAAAGTTTAAGACCTAACTCGTATATGGTGCAAACCTCTATCGGAAATAACTTTTTAAAACAGGCAAACTCTTTCTCAAATTACAATATAGCGAAATCTTATTTTCAAGAAGGGGAAAGTAGATTGAAAAAATTGATTGCAGAGAAAGAAGAATTTCAAGTTAGGGCATATGCTACTCATTGTTTATTATTTGAAAAAATAAAATTTTATGATAATTTCAAGTTAGAGATTTCAAATAGGGAAATATTGCAAATGCACAATCAGTTGGAGGTAATTTTAAGCAAAGATGATAACGATATGATGGCAAAACATATCAATAATGAGTTTTATCAATTTTTAAAAAGACGAAATAAGACTAATGTTATTAGAATCAAAATGCAAGATTTATCTAAATTAAAATACTATTTCTCTGATAACAAGATTGATGAGGACACATTGGCAGATGAGTTTGAATTAGAATAGTTGTTGTCGTTGGACTGAAAATGGATTGATGAGACGAAATGCACTGCCCATAACGAGCGGCTTCACGCAAGCGGGGGTGTATGCCCGCAGACAGTTTTGTGGGGATTTGGAAGTTTATCGCCCGCCCGAACCTTTGTGAAACCCCCGCCTGCGTGAAGCCGCCACCACGTTAGCAGCAACCCGCGAGCGACAGTGCGTAAATGACAGAAAAAAATTAGACAATGAAAAAGATAACAATATTTATAATTTTGACTGTTTCGACAGTTTCTTTCATAAATTGCCGACAAATCAGTAATATGCAAAACACTATAACTGAAAGAGAAGTAATTGAACCGACAGGAAAATTGATTGAAATTAATTTTCAAGACTCAAATTACCTTGATTTGCCTCTTTACGCCCAAGACACAATAACAAAAGACGGTTGGACTATAAGATATTTTGTGAAGGACGATAGCACAAGATATAATGATATTTACATACAATGTAGTAAAGGAAATTTGAAAGGAATATTTTATGGCGAAGAACTTTTACAATTTAGACGATATTTTATACCTGAATTTGCGGGAGAGACAAATTCCTATATTTATTTTACTCACGGTTGTGCGACAGACTGTTCTGCGATATTAGTATTCTCAAAAGATAGTGTGAAATTCACAGATTATCAAAGAGTTGTGGAATACAATTTGGAGTATGAACAAATTTTGTATGTAATGGACAGTTCTTATGAAAATGAAGAAAAAATTTACGAATTGGCTTTGGTTGATTTAACACACAAAAAAACTCATAGAATAACTTACAGCAACATTTGTATGGGTTTTTATAAACCTGCTTGCATAGACACGGTTATTTTTGACAAGAAACAAGTAACAATAAAAACAACATTACAAGAAAGTTTTGGGAGTGAGAAGGAAATATCACAAACGAGAATTATTAAATTAAAATGACAAAAATGAACAACAAAAATGGGCTGCTGCTAACGAGCGGTTTCACGCAAGCGGGGGTGTATGCCCGCAGACAGTTTTGTGGGAATTTGGAAGTTTATCGCCCGCCCGAACCTTTGTGGAACCCCCGCCTGCGTGAAGCCGCCACCACGTTAGCGGTAATGCGCGGGCGACACAGAACAGTGCAAACGATGAATCGAAAATATAATTTTGTAAAAATATGACAAATATGAATGAAAATTTAACGAGTAAAATCAACTTGAAATTCAGGAAAGTTTTAACTTTTCTGTTTATATTATCTATCGTTCTTTCTTCCAATGCACAAAACACATTAAAAGAAAGATTGGAACAGCACGAATATATACTTGCTTCCGATTCTCTTCAGGGACGCAAAGCAGGCACAGAGTTCGCAAAAATGTCTCGTGATTATATTGTTAAACAATGGGAAGACATTGGAATTGAGCCATTTTTTGACAATTCATTCCTACAAACTTTCAACAGCGGAAAATTTCAAAATGTTGTTGGAGTAATTCGTGGCAGCGATTCTATTTTGAACAACGAATATATCGTTGTTGGGGCGCACTATGACCATCTTGGCGTTGATAAAAATGGGAATGTTTTCAACGGTGCAGACGACAATGCTTCGGGTGTTTCCACACTGATTGAACTTGCGCGTGAATTAAAACACAATCAACCGAATTTGAAGCGAAGTGTAATTTTAATTGCTTTTGATGCTGAAGAAGAAGGATTGATTGGTTCAACTTATTTTACAAATCACCCTGATACACCGATAAAAAATATCAAATTAATGATAAGCGTTGATATGGTTGGTTGGTATAAAACGAGCGGAAAAGTAGAATATGCTGGCAGCGGTACGATAAAAGGTGGCACAGATATGATTTTGTCGCCGCAACTCGTTCCGATAGGTTTGAATGTTAAAACTAAAAAATTTGAAAAAAGTATTTTTACAGCAACCGACACCGAGCCGTTTGCCTCAAAGGGCATTCCTACGCTCGCCGTAACAACAGGACTAAAATCGCCTTATCATAAACCCGAAGACGACGCAGATTTGATTGATTACGACGGAATGTCACTTATAACCGAAAATTTGAGAAATTTAGTGGAATTTATTTCTTCTGATGTTAATTATGAGGCATCAGGAAAAATAGCAAAAAAACATCGACAGCAGCAGCGGTTTATGTTCGGAATTTCAGCAAACATTGGTTCTAATAATCATCATTATACCGACGGTGCTTTGGAAGGAAAATCTGCTACTTCGTATGGTGCAGGATTGACTTCGCAAATCAATTTTGGTTTTCTTGCTATTCGCCCCGAAGTTTTTTACGACCATATTTGTGCAAAATACCCAGCCGGAACAATTGCAACCGACAATTTGACAGTTCCTTTAAGTTTGGTGGCGAAATATTTGCAAAGTAGTTCGGGCTTTGACGCTTTTATTGGTGGATATTATTCGTATCGCTTTGACGGCAAACAGGGCAAAGAAAAAATAGATTTTACAAATACGTTCTATCGCAACGAGGGCGGACTTACTTATGGTATTGATTTGTATTTGGGACCCTTTAAATTAGGATTTACAAATAGGACGGCTTTGACAAATTTCACAAGATACCCTAACGCAGACAATGCACATATCCGAAACAGAACGAATTATTTAACATTAACATATTTCTTTTAACTATGTTTGAAAAAATAAAGAAAAAGCACTACCGCTAACGAGCGGTTTCACGCAAGCGGGTGTGCAGACTCGTATGATACAGAGCAGGTAACATCATCCGTTGCTCTCGTCCGAGCCTCACCGATACCCCCGCCTGCGTGAAGCCGCCACTACGTTAGCCGTCAGCAGCGGACAGAGCAGTGCTATTGGGAAGCGAAAAAAGAGGAGCGTTTCGGACAGCACAGTGCGATTTCGAGCGACGGACAGCGGAGAGGCAAGACCTGTAAAGCCGTTAGAGCAGGAGAAAAACAAGTAATATGAAAATTTTTTTAATCGTAATCGGAGTATTTTTATTGGTTTATTTTGTGTTAAAGTTTCTACCAAAACTTTTAGAACCCCAAATGTCAAAAATTTATGCACTATTGATAATGCACTTGAAGCAATACGCATATCAAAATGAGGGTGTTGCAACATTTATCAATAATAGAAAACTTCAAATCTATAAAACTGATAGTCCGCAAATAATATATTTTGAATTAAATCAAAATGATGATTTGTTAATCGAATGGAGGCGCAAATATTATCAACAAGAAATGATTTTTCAATATACTGTTCGCAGGTCGGACTTTAATACTCACGATTTTGTTAAGACCGAAGCCTATTATAACGACATTATCAACAAATTTAGTGAAAAATGGAATAGGCACAAAGAGTATATTGATAATAAAGGGATACCTGACAAAATACTTTATGGCGAAAATTTCGGAGGAGATTTGGAAACAGCCAAGTTATTAAGAAAGAAAATTGAGGGAACAATGGGCATATAGTTTTAATTGAACTCGTAAATAATTGATTATAAATAAAAAACATAAAAATATGACAACATTTTTGATTATAGTAGGCATTATTGCTGTGATAGTACTCATTATTAGAGCAATGAACAATGCGAAAAAACCGCAAAAAAACAACGAGTTACGAGAACTCGCCACAAAACTGCACAAAGAAGTTTTTCCAAACGGAGAAACAGACATTAAAGCAGGTATTAGTGAATTACTTCGCATTTTGAACAATAGCATTGATACGAAAACTGCCATAGATATTTTTACAAAAAGTTCTTACATTTGCTACACAACAACAACAATGGGTGGCGGACAATTTAATAAGGAACGATTGAGACAACACCTTGCGCCTTATGCTTTAAAGTATTTCAACGAAAAAACATTAGACGAATTTTACAATCTTTTATTGTCGAAAAACAAAAATGCCGCATTGTTCGATATTGCGAAAAAGTTTGCGCAACAATCCAATCCTAATGGTACAGACCAAGATGAAATGCCCGAAGGCTACGGAGAATTTGGGCTTGAAATTACAAATCCTATTCCTGCCGCTTCTATTCCAGAAAGTTATTTGTATTTGCAAAGTTTAAGAACAATATCGGGTGCAAATGTAACTTTTGAAAGAATTGGCTCAATGCGAGCACCAAATATTCAAGTTTCGGTTGACGGATATAAAATTTTCTGCAACGGCTCTCAAATTGCAACTATTTATATTTGTGCTTACAACAACAGAACAAGTAAAAAAGCACCAAAAGGATTTATGTTAAATGGACAAACAGAAAATAACAAATCAAATATAAAGGAACCAACAATTCAACCTGTTTCAGTAAAAAAAGAGATTATTCACGGTAAAAAATGTATTTTAATCACAGTTTCTATTGAAGATGACAACATACCTATTTTGGGAATTATTTCTGAAATATACCCAAATATGATTGAAAACAGAAGTTACAGAGATAAGAATTTTTCTGTGCCAAAAGGCAATATTATGTATGCAAGTCAAATGCAGGCATATATAGATAATATTACTTTTTTGTCTGATTATCTTGATAAAAATGGAATGACCGATGAAAATTTGGAGGAGGCATTGTATTTGCTTTGCAAAAAGCATATTATAAAAAACAATAGAATGATAGACAATGACCTTTATGGCATTATTGACGATGTGATAGTTCTCAAATGTGCATTAGTATTGTATTATAAGCAACAAATAAGCGACCAACAACTTGAATTACAATGGCTCCAATTATTGCAATCTTGTTTGCCGAGAATTAAAGATAATGTTTATATTACAAAATATGATTTAAGTAATCCATTACAACCAAGACCTTATTTAGAAAAAATGATATGAATAGCATAACGAAGAAATGCCGAACGGCTAACGAGCGGTTTTGCGAGAGCGGGGGTGTATGCCCGCCCGAACTTTTGTGCTGATTTTCAAGTGTGTAGCCCGCCCGAACCTTTGTGAAACCCCCGCCCTCGCAAAGCCGCCACCACGTTAGGCGACACCCTGAGACAGTGCGCAAGGTTAATTGACAGCTTAATATGTTGAATAATAATAATTTAGATAGAAATATTAATGTACTAAAACAAATTTTATGCAAGAAGTTAAGAGATTAAACAGTAAAATTGGGACAGCGACCATTTCAAAAAAATGTGCAGCATTGAAATTAAGTTTCGTACTTATATTTTCATTGTTTTTAACAAGAGTTGCGTCACAAGAAACAATCCTTACAACAGGTATGGACGCTACAGGAAGCGAAGGCTCTATGAGTTATTCTGTGGGACAGTTTGCATATACAACCGAAACAGGCAGTACAGGTTTGCTATTGCAAGGAGTTCAGCAAGCGTATGAGATTTTTACAGTTACCGGTATCGAAAATGCAAACATAGACCTTAAAGTGTCTGCATTCCCGAATCCGACAAAAGATTATCTCACATTGACAACTAACGACATTGAATTTTCAGATTTGAATTTTCAATTATTTGATACAACTGGAAAATTGTTGCAGAGGAAAAAGATTGCAGGAAATCAAACTGCAATAGATTTTAGTAACTATTCGGTCGGCATTTATTTTCTAAAAGTCATAAAAGGAAATACAGAAATTAAATTATTAAAAATAATTAAAAAATAAAAAAATATGAAAAGTAGATTTGTAATTTTATTTGTATTCTGTGCGACATTATTGAACGCACAAGTGCCTGGCAAAATGAGTTATCAGGCTGTTATCCGCAACAGCGCGGGTGAATTGGTAAAAAACGCTCAAATCGGTATGCGGATTAGTATTTTGCAGGGCAGCACAACAGGAACGGCAGTTTATATCGAAACGCAAACCCCGACTACAAACGTCAACGGACTGATTAGCATTCAGTTTGGCGGTGGAACGGGATTTAACGCCATCGACTGGTCGAGCGGAGTTTATTTTCTGAAAACGGAAACAGACATTAGCGGCGGTGCTAATTACACCATTACGGGAACGAGTCAACTGCTTTCAGTGCCGTATGCGCTATATGCAAAGACCGCAGGTTCATCATTACCGGGCCCGAAAGGAGATGCAGGTCCCGTTCCAAACCACGAATGGGATGGAACTTCATTGCGATTTGAAAATCCCGATGGTTCTTGGGGAACATCTGTAGATTTAAAGGGCGCACAAGGAATACAGGGAATTCAAGGTCCGAAAGGAGATAAGGGAGACAAAGGAGATACAGGGGCGCAAGGACCTGCTGGAACCAGTGCAACCTATCCTACTTTTGCAGTATGCGCACAATATTCTTTAAATGTTTCTATGAACTATTGCCAATGCAGTGGTGCGATTATGCTTAGTCGGACAAACTCTCCCTGTACAGCCACTTCACAAACAGGAAGTTGTTCTTCGGCACAGTATATAGGAGGTGTACCTCCCCAAACCTATACAGGAACCTGTTGTGTTTGCAGACCTCAATAATAATTAAGTAATTATGGTACGTAGAATTTATTGTTTTACTTTATTGTTGTGTCTGACGTTATTAAAACTTCAAGCACAATTTATTAGCGATTATATGCCCAATTATCAGGTATTTTTGCAATCGTATGAATACCCAGTATTCAGTCAAGCTGTGTTTTCAGGAGTTAACAAGTATGGTGGAACACTTGGCTACGATATAAATGTTTCAAAATCAAATAATAGTCTAAAGTGTCTGATTGAGATTAAAGATGAAAAAGAATTGCAATCGATTAAATATTGTGTTTCCGAATTATCTCTTCAGGTTTTAAATGAAGTAAATGAAACAGGCAGCCTATCTAAGGCTACATCTGAAAGAATAACATTGCTAAAATCTGTTACCCAAAAATTGGATTATGCTCTTGCTAATCCAAATCGAAAATTAATCCGTGTAGCAGGTACAGTTACTCAAAACGATTCCTTATTATATCTTACAACCAAAGAAGGTGAAATATCTTTACTTACAGGTGGAAATAAAGATAAACTCAAAGATTTTTTTAATAAGCCAATTATTTTTTCGGGTTGGGTAAATGCGGACCGTTCTGTAGAATTTGTTGATGTTATAGAACAAAAATTGCATACACTTGAGATTTTCACTATGTCAAAGTGCCCCTTTGGACAACAGGCAATATCATCGCTATTAAATTACTTGGATAAAAAATCACCACCTGCAAATTTGAAGTTAGAGGTTCATTATATTTTCTACAAAAAACAAAACACATATTTTACATTGCACGGAGAAGATGAAATTATTGAAAATCTTGTTCAAATTACAATAAGAGATAAATTTTTCAAATATTTCCTTTCGTATTTGAGAAAACGAATTGAAAATAAAAATGATTCGTGGGAAAATATCGCTTTGTCAGTAGGATTGAAAAAAGATGATATAAGGCAGATTAAACAAAGCATTGATGAGTCAAGGGATTCCATTATTGCCAACGAATACGATTATGTTGCAAATAAAAATGGCATATCAGATGGCAGTCCAACATTCTTATGGGAAGGACAAGTAATAAAAGACATCAAAAAATTAAGGGATTTTGAAAATTTTGAAATATCATCAGAAAGTTGTAACAGTCATTAAATTGGTATTAGAATCACAAAAAACAAAAAGGCGTCGCCTAACGAGCGGTTTCACGCAAGCGGGGGTGTATGCCCGCAGAAACATTTGTGGAAATTTGGAAGTTTGTCGCCCGCCCGAACCTTTGTGAAACCCCCGCCTGCGTGAAGCCGCCACCACGTTGTGTGCAAGTGTGGCGAGCGGCAGCACGTTTATCTTGCGTAACAGACTGAATTAAAAAAGTTTAGAAGCAATGAAAAACGAAAATGAAATTAAAACTGACAGTATTTTGTTTTTTGATATGGACGGAACATTAGTTGAGACAAATTATGCCAACTTTCTATCTTACAAGAAAGCCATTGAACTTGTAAAAAAGTCGGATTTCAATCTTACCTATAATTCCAAACAACGATTTAATCGCAGTTTATTAAAAGTCGCTGTTCCAAACCTAACAGAAACAGAATTAGAAATGATTGTAAATGAGAAAGAAAAATGTTACAATGACTTTCTACCAGAAACACAACTTAATAACGAAATCGTAGAAATTCTTGACAAACATTTCAAAACTAATAAAACCGTTTTAGTTACAAATTGTCGTAAGGACAGAGCGTTGGCTACATTGAACTATCACGGGCTAACAGATAAATTTAGTGATTTCTTTTTCCGACAATTTAGAGGAGGTGAGAAAAAAATCAATAAATTCCAAAATGCAATTTTAAATTTAGGTATATCAGCAAATTTAGTAATTGCTTTTGAGAACGAAGAAACAGAAATTGCAGACGCACAAAGCGCAGGTATTTTAATTATCAACCCAATAAATTTATAAAAAAATGAACAGTTTTATAATTGAGTCTGAAGACCAATGGTATACAATACCAAAAGAAAAAGAGGAAAAATTCAGACAATTAATCGGAGACAGACGAAAAGGAAGAGTTTTGAACACTGGATTTTTCGTTACAGATAATGACGAAATTAGATTAGTAGGAAAATTTTTAACAGGGAGCATTACTGCATTTTATCACGCTTATTACAATGGTGGTGGTGCGTGGCAAACACAAGGTAGTATTGAAAATATGATTTGGACGTTGAAAAATGATATTGACCCATTTCCTCAACGCTTACCTTCAGTATGTCAACAATTTATGGCAATACTTCAACAAGATTTACCTCAAATCCTTCAACAAACAGGAAAAAATAAACTGACAGTTTGCGCTATTCCACGCTCAAAGGCAGAAAGTCATTATAGAAAAGACCAACTTTTTTTTAGAGAAATAATCAGTATTGTTGTTGATAAGTTACCCAATTTTATAAATGGAACAAAATACATTATTCGCCACACAAATACGCGAACAACACATTTAGATAAAAACGGTGAAGGTGGTGATGGTAATTTGCCGTACCCCGGAATTACAAAAGACACTTGCACAATTTCTGACCAAGTAAGAGGTGAAGATATTTTGCTCATAGACGATTTATACACAAAGACCGTCAATATTGATGAAGACGCTATTCAAGCATTGCTTGATAAAGGCGCAAGGTCAGTTGTATTTTATGCAATCGGAAACACGGTATTTAGGAATGCTTTTTGAGAGAATTTTTTATTAATTTTGCAGAATTAAAAATACGACAATGAGATATACAGATAATTCAATAAATATTCTGACGGTAAAATCCTATAAAGGTATCGGTAATGCGTGGATTGTAAAAAATCAGAAAGGCAATGAAAGTGTTGAAAAAATAGTTTCGTTGCTGAATAATACAATCAAAGAAAAAACCGACATTTCTGATTTTGAATACAAAAAAAGGCAATTGGAAAATCAACTTGTTGCAAAATTTGATAATGAATGTTGCGATGGCATTGTGGCTCTTGGGGATAATGATTTTCCGCAGTATCGTGGCGATGTGAAAGACAGCGAACAACCGATTTGTCTTTTTTACAAAGGAAAAATCGAATTACTGGAAAAATCGAATCTGAATGTTACGGTTATTGGTCTTCTCAATCCTGACGAGAAAATTGAAATTTCGGAGCAAATGGTAACAGCCGAATTTATCAAACAGGGAGCGACAATCGTTAGTGGTTTGGCGTTTGGTTGCGACAGTATTGCTCACAAAACGGCGTTAGAAAATGGTGCGAAAACTGTTGCAATTTTACCAAGTCCTCTAAATAATATTTTGCCAGCAAAAAATAAAACTTTGGCTTTTGAAATTGTAGAAGACGGCGGACTGCTCGTTACTGAATATTACGATGATTTCAAGGACTTACGAGAGTTAAGCAGTCGCTACAAAGACCGTGACAGATTGCAGGCGTTGTATTGCGATGTGATAGTTTTGGCTGCCAGTTATGCACAAAATTCAGCAACAATTCACAAAGAATTATATGGTCAAAAACTTGATAGCGGTGCGCGTTTGGCAATGGGTTACGCAAAAGATTACAATATTAAAAGAGCCGTAATTTACAATGAGCAAAAACACGCTCAAAATCCAATGTATGACCTTAATAGAGAAATTTTGAGAGATAGTTCTGTTGTGAAAATTGATTCAAATAATTTGTCGGAAACAATAAAAAAGTTGTTGCCCAAAAAGGCAAATATTGAATATAACGCAAATTGCAGACAAGGGGTATTAAATTTTTGAGATTTGAGAAAAATAAATAAAGAAAAAGGGAGTGGCAAAACACCTGCACACAACGAGCGGTTTCACGCAAGCGGGGGTGTATTCCCGCAGACAGTTTTGTGCGGATTTGGAAGTTTGTCGCCCGCCCGAATCTTTGTGGAACCCCCGCCTGCGTGAAGCCGCCACCACGTTAGCCGCCACCCGTGCGGACAACGCAGTGAAAGTGACAGACAAACGGTAATTTAAAAAAGAAAAAATAAATTTTAGAAGTTGTGCCCGACACAAAATAGGGTTTTTAAAAATGAAAAAGACAAAATTAATTGTAGCAGTTGCAATATTAGCAACAGGTATTTTTACCGCTTGCAAAGGCGATGAGCCGAATGGTGGTGGCGATAATAACAGCCCTGCAAAAATCGGCATTTTGATTAATGGCGTGGTGTGGGCGCCGTACAATGTCGGCGCAACGGGTAAGTTTGTAGCAAAGCCCGAAGATTACGGCGGACTTTATCAGTGGAACAGAAAAGACACTGCGAATTTTCTGCTTGTGGCGGATTATTTTGCAAGCGATTTCTCAAAAGCAACTTCTTGGCTGCCGGCAAATGACCCAAGTCCTGCGGGCTGGCGAGTGCCGACTTCTGCCGAGTTGGATTCTCTTTTAGACGCTGCGAAAGTAACTTACGAATGGACAACCGTAAACGGAATTAACGGGAGTCGTTTTACCGACAAAGCCACAAGTAAAAGCATTTTTCTGCCGGCTGCCGGTGCGCGTGATAATAACAGCGGTATGTCGGGGTACATTGGTGATGCTTGCTACTATTGGAATAGTACGCAGTTTGATGACTATAACGCGACATTTTTGTTCTCTGGAAATGGTGGTGCATATTTGTACAACGACGCCTATAAGGCTAACGGTTTTTCTATTCGTCCTGTTGCGAAATAGAAAATAATTACAAAATAAAATGGGCGGCGTCTAACGAGCGGTTTGGCGCAAGCGGGGGTGTGGGTTCGACTGACACAGAGCAGGTAACATCATCCTTTGCTCTCGTCCGAGCTTCGCCAATACCCCTGCCTGACGCCAAGCCGCCACCACGTTAGCGGCAAGTTGGCGGACTGTGCAGGCGAAGTTGGCGAAATTAGGGAGAATTGAATTTTGACAGAACATAAAACAAAAAGATTGATTTTGAAATAATTGGAAACGAAAATGGGAAAATGGTTATTGTATAATTTTGCAGTCGCATTTGCGATTTATTGGACTGGAAATATCATTTTGTGGTTTCCTTGGAGTATTAGCACCAACCTCGGAATTGCAATGATGCTGTCGGTAA
>Ga0209629_10000767_pt1 | contig 18614 bp, 17 predicted proteins | sample TergutCu122P5_FD_187286 | JGI IMG/M metagenome (GOLD analysis project Ga0209629, IMG submission 187286) | Cubitermes ugandensis P5 segment gut microbial communities from Kakamega Forest, Kenya - Cu122 P5 (SPAdes) (version 2) | ecosystem: Host-associated > Arthropoda: Insects > Digestive system...
CGGATATCTTCGGCAATGCGCTGTTCGCCTTTGATTTCGATGCTGCGAATGCGATTGGCTTTGATAAAAATCTGGTCTGTAACCGATTTAGGACGCATCAGACGCCACGAAGTACCATAATCGTTCAGTTTTTTTTCAAACACCGAGCGACATTCGGTTATCACTTTTTCAAATTCCTGCGCCGTTTTACTCATTTTTTTCAAAACAATATTTTGTGCAAAGTTAATACTTTTTATTTTAAATAAAAAAATTTTTTTACCTTTGCGAGAAAATTTGGTAATCTGTCAAAAGTATTTTCCTCGCTTCAAAAAAATAAATATAAATGTACAAAAAACCGAAATCTCGTTGGGATGTAGCGCAAAAATATGAATCAAATTGGTGGAAAAATAACGCTAACTTTATATCGGACAATTATTACAAGATAGTTGCCGACAATCTGCGAAATATGCTTAAAACGCCTGTTAGAGCGGAATGTAGAATTGTTGAAATTGGTTGCGGTCCAATTGGTATTGTTACTTTTTTGACTGAATGCGAACATCGTTACGCACTCGACCCACTGAACGATTTTTTCATCAACGAATCTTATTTTAATAAATTTCGCGATAGCAATGTGAAGTATCTCACCTCAAAAGGCGAAAAATTAGATTTTGCCGACAATTCTTTTGATATTTGTATAATGGATAATGTTTTAGACCATTGCGAAAATCCTGATAATGTTTTGTCCGAAATTTATCGAGTTTTGGACGACGGCTACTTTTATTTCACTCAAAATACATACACTTTTTGGGGAAAATTTTTACGCAAATTCACGGAGTTGTTTATGATTGACAAAGGACATCCACACACATACACTAAAAATGCTCTAAAAAAACAATTTAAACATTTAGGATTTAATGTTTTAGAACAAACGCAAACAGGTTATTTTTCGCAATGGCAGCGACTGATAAAATCAAAGCGATTTTATGATAAAATTCAGGCATTATTGTTAATTCCACGCAATAAAGTTACTTTTTTTTGTAAATTGAATAAATGTTAATAATTTCTAACAAAAATTCAAAAAATAATGAAACCAAATGCGAACATAACCGAATTGGGAACAGAAAAAATAAGCACTTTGCTGCTTCAATACGCTGTCCCTGCGATTATTGCAATGACCGCCGCTTCGTTGTACAACATTACCGATAGCATTTTTATCGGACACGGCGTTGGCAAAGATGCGATTTCGGGGCTTGTGCCGACTTTTCCGTTAATTAATCTTGCGGCTGCTTTTGGGGCTATGGTTGGCATTGGTGCATCAACTTTGCTGTCGATTCGGATGGGGCAAAAGGACTACGATTCGGCAAATAAAATTTTGGGTAATGTGGTGGTTCTCAATCTGATAACAGGCGCAAGTTTTGCTCTGATTTTCTATTTTGCGCTCGACCCATTTTTGATATTTTTCGGTGCAAGCGAAAAAACTTTGCCTTACGCTCGCGATTTTATGCAAATTATTTTGCTTGGTAATATTGTCAGCCACGTATATTACGGACTTAACGCCGTTTTGAGAGCATCGGGGCAGCCCGAAAAATCAATGTACGCAACTTTGATGACAGTTGGTATTAATCTGATTCTCAATCCTTTATTTATTTTTGGTTTTAAATGGGGAATACGCGGAAGTGCGCTGGCAACGGTTATTTCTCAATGTGTAATGCTTGCGTGGCAATACAGTTTATTTAACAAAAAAACAAGTTTTTTAAGATTTTCTCTTGAAGGTTTAAAATTGAAAAAGAAAATTGTAACCGATTCATTATCAATCGGTTTGTCGCAATTTTTGATGAATGCTGCCGCAAGCGTAATTGTTATTCTGATAACTCGTGGGATGCGCGACACTGGCGGCGACGACGCTGTGGGTGCGTATGGGATTGTAAACAGAATTTCTTTTTTGTTCGTAATGGTTGTCATTGGTTTAAATCAGGGAATGCAGCCGATTGCGGGCTATAATTATGGCGCAAAAAATTATGAACGTGTAATTTCCGTTTTCAAAAAAACAGTATTTTTCGCCACAATAGCGATGTGTGCGGGCTTTTTGATGGCGCAAATTATGCCACACCATATTGCTGCACTTTTTACCCCCGATGTAAATCAGGCAAATCTTGCCGCCGCAGGAATGAGAATCATTTTTTGCGTTTTCCCAATAGTTGGATTTCAGATAGTTACGTCAAATTTTTTCCAAAGTACGGGAATGGTAAAAAAATCCATTTTCCTTTCGCTGACAAGGCAGGTGCTGTTTTTGATACCGCTTTTAATAATTTTGCCAAAAATTTGGGGAACAAACGGCGTGTGGTGGTCGATGCCAATTTCCGATGCCGTTGCCTCAGTGGTGGCAGCATTTATGCTGTTTTCGCAGTTAAGAAAATTTAGTAAATTTTAATCAAAAAATGTACAATTTGAAACAGTAAGGACGATGTTTTAAAAGAGATATTTTCAAAAGCACTCAAAATTTTGAAAGCCGTAATAATTTTTCCAATAAATAATCACTGAATTTTGATGTATTTTTTTTAAAATTTTTTATTTTTTGCAATAAAAATATTACTTTTGCAGTTGAATATTAAGCAGTTAAAATTTTTTGGCGAAATGAAAGGCAAAGTTTTATTGAAAAAAATATTGTTTATAATCTGTTTTTTATTTATAAGTATTTGTTTTACAAATATTTATGCGCAAAAAAAAGATTTTGTTGTTGTGATTGATGCCGGTCACGGTGCGCACGATTCGGGTGCGGTCGGCTCTTTTGCAAAAGAAAAAAACATTAATCTGGCGGTGGCGTTGGCGGTGGGCGAAATGATTGAGCTGAATTTCCCCGATGTAAAAGTTGTTTATACGCGCAAAAAAGATGTTTTTGTTACTTTGCAGGGGCGAGCCGACATTGCTAACAGCAATAATGCCGACCTTTTTATCAGTATTCACACTAACGCAAATACTTCTGCAAAGCCCTTTGGTGCAGAGACATACACTTTGGGGCTTGCCAAAACCGATGCGAATCTCGAAGTTGCGCGCCGTGAAAACTCTGTGATTTTGCTCGAAACCGATTATAAAACCACTTACAAGGGCTTTGACAACTCTGTGGATTCGTACATTATGTTTTCCGTTACGCAGGACAAATATATTGACCAAAGTGTAGAATTTGCCTCTGCTGTTCAGCAGCAGTTTGGAAAAAGCGAGCGTTACAGTCGCGGGGTGCGCCAGGCGGGTTTTTGGGTGCTGCACGCAACTGCTGCGCCTTCAATTTTGGTCGAATTGGGTTTTATTTCCAATAAAAGCGAAGAGCAGTTTTTGTCGTCAAAAGTCGGACAAAAACAACTCGCTACAAGTATTTACAACGCTTTTGCAACCTACAAACATAATTTTGATAAACGTTCGGGCAAGCCAACTGCAAAAAACCCTAAACTTATTGAAATTCAAAAAGATACAGCAGAAATTCAAATTGCAAAAGTTGATTCCGAAAAAATTGAAACGCCAAAACCAAAAACAACAAGCACGACAACAAATAAACCGCAGCAAATAGTTGTAAAAAACGAATCTTTGCCTGTTTTTAAAGTTCAGATTTTGGCAAGCCGAAAGAAATTATCGAAAAATGATGCCGCTTTTAAAGGGCTGCCAAAAGTGGATTTTTATGAGGAAGACGGTTTTTACAAATATACGGTTGGTAATACTTCGTCTTACGCAGAAATTCAGGAAACGCTCACGCAGGTATCAAAAAAGCATTTTGATGCTTTTATTATTGCCTTCGACGGCGAACAAAAAATTCCTGTAATTGATGCGGTAAAAATTACAAGACAAAAAAAGTGAAAAATATTGAGAAATTAAATTTTAAGTTCGGAAAGTTCATTTTTTATTTCTCTTATATAATGTCTTTTTTTTACATAAAAATATAATCCTGCACTAATAGAAATAACAGAAAATAAGCAACATACTATTGTGGAAACTAAAAAATACTCATTTAATATATCTTTTAACAATATGAGTATTGTTAAAAATTGTGATGGAATTAGAATAATACAAAAAACAATTCGAGTGAAAATAATGAAAAGATACAAAACATTTACGGTTTTAATGTTTTGTACAACTGCTTTTTTACAGTTTATTTGTTGATTTAGGGAAAAAAATGGAATATGCACAATTACAATTATAAAAAAGAAAAAAATCGAAAAATTAACAGGTATTGCTGTTGCTTTTTCTGTGAAAAATAAAACCAATTTATTTATGATTAAAGCACTTAAAACGCAATAAATACCAATAAAAAACATATTTTTGGCTAACAAATCATAGGTCTTATATTTATCCGATAAAATATTTTTCATTTTTTTATTATTCAAATTCAATTTTTGTATTTATTTCTTTTAGTTTTTTAACAATTCTATTGATTTTCGTACCAATATTTGTAACGGAAAAGCCCATAATGTCGGCAATTTCTTTGTGCGAACGTTTATCCAAGTAAAGAAACATAATTGCTTTATCAATAGTATTAAGTTGACCGACCAGAAAGTATAATTGTTTAAGCATTTTATCGTTTTCAATGCTTTCATTGACAAAATAATTGCTTTCAAATTCTGGTAGGGCAGAAAAATAAATCAATTTTTTTTTATAGGAATTTTTTTTACTGAATAAAATAGAAACATTGATAGCAATGCGATAAATCCAAGTGCTGATTTGAGATTTTCCTTCAAAACTGTCTAAACTTTCCCAAATATTGATTGCGATTTCTTGATACAAATCATCTAATAAATCCTTATCCGGACAGTAAAAAAATGCGATTCGACGGATTGTCTTGTCATTTTCGGCAATTATTTTATTGAAATAAGATGTTTTTTCGATGATATTCATAGAAAAAGGTTTCTTTATTTATTATTATTTTTTATTAAAGATAACCAAGTTTTCACATCTTCGTTTTTAGCCCAATTACAATTATCTATTCCAATATGGGAATATTAAAAATTAACACTATTATTTACTATTTCTTTGATTTTAACATTATTAAACCAGTTATCCCGTGAATAAACATTACAAATCCGATAAAAAGATAAAACCAAATATCTTTTATAAATAATGAAGCATTGGTAATTAACTGATAATCTTGCAAAAAGAAAAGTAAAAACAATATAAAAAAAGAAACAGCAAACGTGATACTGTTTGTTTTGTGAAAGAGTAATTTTTCTTCAATGCCCTCTTCGCGTTTTTCTTTCATCAAAGGTGATAGCGCATATAAAGCAAAAATTGCAATACCTTTTATTCCGAAAAACAAAATAAGAGTAATTGCGAGAACCCCTGCAATCAATTCCAATAAAAAAATTTTCTTATTCATATTTATTACTAAAAAATTAAAAATTCTTTTATAAAATTAGTAACTTTTTACTTCAAAAAATCACACTTCATTTGAAATTTAATGTTTTTTATGAAATAAAAAAAGTAAAAATTGATACAACAAGAGTTATTGACAAAGCCCTAAAATGATGTTAATGTTTCATTTCGTCAATTTTTTCCACATCAATATTATTCAAATTTCTGTAAATATTGATGATTATTGCGATTGCAACGGCGGTTTCGCAGGCGGCGATTGCGATTGCAAAAATTGTAAAAAACATTCCTTCCAAATGTTCGGGGTACAGATAGCGATTGAAAACCGCAAAATTCAAATCCGCACCATTTAACATCAACTCAATGGAAATGAGCATCATAAGCAGATTTTTGCGCGTTAAAAATCCGTAAACGCCGGCAAAAAACATCACAAGCGCCACCGCCAGAAATGCCACGATTGGAATTTCGCCCGATAAAAAATTTATAATATAATTGAACATACTTTTTTAATGATTAATTATTAATGGTTAATTATTATTGATATTTATTAAATTTAACGACTTCTGTAAATTCTTTTCTTTTTTTATTTCTTTGAGAATCAGCAGGATATCCGAGTGTAATAAGTAAGGCAATTTTTTTATTTTCGGGAATATTCAGAACTGATTTCACTGTTTTTTCGTTAAAACCTTCAATCATACACGTCCCCAAACCAATATCTGCTGCTTGCAGGCAAATATGCGCGGCAACAATTCCCAAATCAAGCGAACTGAAATCAATTTTGCGCAATTTACTGCCCATACGCGACATCAAAATCGGTTTTTCGGCTACCAAAGCAATTATTATCGGCGCCTGTTTTGCCCATTTGTTGCCATATATCCCGCCGCAAGTATCGGTAATGGCGTTTTTCAAATCGTCATCGTCCACTACAACAAATGTCCAGCCCTGCGAATTATTTGCCGAAGGCGCGAGCCGTCCCGCTTCCAAACATTGTTCTATTTTTTCCCGTTCAACTGCCTTATTTTCGTAAGCGCGGTTGCTTTGACGGTGTTTTATTAATTCTGAAAAATTCATTTTTTAAAATAAATGTTATTTTTTTAATGCTTTAGATTTTGGTTTACTGCGTTTTACTGTATGTTTTAGTTTTACGGCAGCAAACAGATTAAGTTCAAAACTTGTTTCGGTAGTTTTTGTTTCCAAGTCGGTACCGATAATATCAGAAAGTATTTCGCCGCCTTTTTGCATCATTGTTTTCTGCTTTTGTTCGTTTTTATGGTCTTTTACCAACTCTGCCACTTCCCGCGAAAGTTCGCGAATTTTCGTAAAGGTTTCTATAATTGCGAGTGTTGTTTGCGTTGCCTGCGGACTTTTCAAAATCGTTGCAAGCATATACAAACCCTTTTCGGTAAATGCTTTTGGTAATGCCGGCGAAAATTTTATTTTATGGTTATCGAAATTTTCGATAACCTTTTGTTTTTCTGCATTGCTTAACTCAAAAATATATCCGTCAGGAAATTTATCAGGATTGTTTTTGACTGCTTCATTTACGCGCATAGTTTCTACACCGTAAAGTGCAGCCACATCGCTATCCAAAATCACATTTGCGTTGCGAATTACGACAATTTTATTGTTTACATCTGCAAGTTTTATCAGTTCCATACCGTTTTGGTTTTTTCGTTTATTTTAACATTTATTTTTAAAAAAAATATTTACAATTAAAATTTCGTTTAGATTTGTGTCTTGTGCGAATCCGCTCGTTAGACGCCGCCCATTTCTTCATTATTTTGTTGTTGTTTTTCTAATTCTCTTTCAAGTTCCTCAACAGAAGGTAATTGTGGCTTAATATTTTCGGGAATGGCACTTGTTAATATGTACTCGCTTATGCCCATTGGCTTATAAATGTCTCGTAGAGCATATTCCACATCTATTTTATTTTTCTTTTTGCACAGTAAAATGCCAATACTCGGATTGTCTTCGGGCTTTTTCAACTGACTATCAACAGCCGACAAATAATAATTTAGTTTTCCCGCATATTCAGGCATAAACTTCCCTGCTTTCAGTTCTATAACAATGTAACAACGCAGTTCCGTATGATAAAAAAGCATATCAAGAAAATGGTCGTTTTCGCCAATTTCAATTTTGTATTGTCGCCCAAGAAAGGCAAAACCTTTACCAAGTTCAAGCAGAAATTTGGTGATGTTTTTTGTCAGTTCGTCCTCAATTGCTTTTTCCAAAGCGTCATTTTCCAAACCGAGAAAATCAAAATTGTAAGGGTCTTTTAGCGTTTGGGTAGCAAGTTCTGATTGTTTAACAGGCAGAGTGTTGCCAAAATTATGTGTTGAACTTCCTGATGTTAGAAAATAATTATTTTCGATTTGTATTTCTAATGTATCTCTATCCCAAATGTTTTGAGCAACTGACCTACAATAAAATTCTGCCTCATCAATATTTTTTACTTTTGTGATAATCAGACGATTATGTCCCCACGGAATTTGTGCCACGTCTTGTGGCACAAATTGGTATCTTTCGGAATAAAACTTGTACCATTGCAAAATCGCATAAATATTTCGGCGAGAAAAACCTTTGATTTCTGGGAAATCCTGTTTTAGTTCTTCTGCAATCTTTTCTACGAAATTACTGCCCCAACCCGATTTTTGTTGTTTTTCGGAAATGTCTCGCCCAATTTCCCAATACAATTCAAGTACTTGCGAATTAATCGAAAATGCCAATTTATTCCTTGCACTTTGAATTTTTGCCTTGAGCATTGTAATCCATTCCACGAAATCGGACGTTGTAATATTTTGAATTTCAGACATAAATTATTTTTTAAAATAAATATTTAGAATTAAAATTTCGTTTAGATTTGTGTCTTGCTTGAATCCGCTCGTTAGACGGCAGGGTTTTCTCTATTCTTCATTTATTGTTGTCTGTTTCCCTAATTTTATTTTGTTCGACACAAACATTATCACACCCAGAATTACAAACAAGAATATGCTGCCAAAGAGTAAGGCAAAGTCCTCAACCTGCAAAATGATATACAAGAAAGCGTAAAGTATAATCATAATGCCTGCAAGAATGAAAGTGGCAAGTTTTTGTTTTATTAAAGAATAAAAATAAACCGTTGTCATCAAAATTGTTGCGGCACTTGCTGTCAGGTACGCCCAACCGAAACCGATTTGTTCTGAAAGCGATAGCAATAAACTGTAAAACAGTATCAATGCAATGCCAACCAAAACATATTGAAAAAACTGTATCGATTTTTTGGTAAAAATTTCAACAAAAAAGAAAACTATAAATGTCAAAGCAATAAACATCAATGCGTATTTTGCAGAACGCATATTTTGTTGGTAATGGTCAACGGTTTGAATAAGATTTACACCAAAAGAGTTGTTGCCTAAATCGGAAATATTGTCATCTGACCACATAGCAGGAATTTCACGATTAAAACTTAAAATATTCCAAGTTGCTTTAAATTGCTTATTGTCAATAGTTGATTCGGGCGAAAAACTGCCAATAAACGATGGCGACTGCCATTGTCCATCAACAGTAACAGCAGTATTTTGTCCGATTGGAATAAAATTAATCGCACCGCTGCCGTTTAGTTTCATTGTGCAGTTGAAAAATAAACTGTCTTTCAAATCAATATCTTTAAGATTGACAATCAGCGTTTTACCCGAAATATTTTCGGTATAAGAATACGAATCACTTGACCCGTATCTGTTTGCGCTCGGCACAACAACATTTTCGTCAACCGAAAACATTTTTACCACACCAACGGTTGTTTCGAGTGCTTTGTTGCCAATTTTAAAGTCGGGGTTTTGCGTTACGCCTCTCAAATCAGTTATGCCAATGGCAATTTGGGCTTTGTCGAAATGAATTTGGCTGTTGTCAATTTTCAAATTAGAAAGTCCTGCAAAATTGCCTTCAAAGTGAATATCACTTTTATAAAGAATTGCTTTGTAAATGCCGTAATAACGCTCTTCCGGCGTCAGTTCTGCGTTGATTTTCAAGTCCTTAGGCGTAATATAAAGCGTATGTTCTTCATAATAGGTCTTTTTGTCATTGTCCAATTTTGTGGTTGTGTAAGGAATAATCAACAACGGCGCACACAGCGTTTGCGAACGACTCCATTTTTCGTTGATTTTCTGAACAGTTTCGCGGCTGCGTTCCTGTCGTTCTTTGATTAAATTCTGAATCATTGTGCTCGGAATGAGCAAAATCAGAATGAGCAGGGCAATGATAATTCCCTTAAATGTAAGCGATTGCGTAAATTTTACTTTTGGATTTTCCATATCAATTTTATTTTTAATATAATGATTATAAATTAGTCGTGCTACAAAAAAAAGTCCCAAGCCAAAGGCAAGTACAATAATAACGAAGATTATAACGAACATTTCCATTTTTTATTTATTGTTATTTAAAAAAAAATTTCCTACGAACATACAACTACCACTTTACTTGCTTGAAATCGCACGTTGGGCGTAGGCATTTATTATTACTTTTTCTTTCTCACTGTACAAATGTATATTTTTTTGATTTTTTTCTTGAAATCCATTGCGGATTGAAAAAAAAAATTGTACCTTTGCAGCGTAAAATTAGAACGGCTAATAACTATTTCTTGTATGTAGAGGGTTGTTAGCCGTTAGTGTATTCATAATTCATTTTTTAAAATAAATATTTACAATTAAAATTTCGTTTTTGGTATTCTATATATTCAAGCCGTATTTTTTATTCAAATTGTCAAAAATTTCGTCAATCGTATAGCCATTATCGAAAGCCGCCTGTTCTTCGGGCGTAAATTCACGTATAATCCGTTGCGATTTTTTTCCGCTTGCAAAATATTCCTGTCTGTGTTTTTGCAGAATTTCATAATCAAGAAATTCCCCATTTAAATGAGGTTTTAAACTTGCGCTGTAAGGTTTGCTTTTTGTTAATTCTAATGTTTCCATAAATTTTTTTTAAAATAAATTTTTCTTGTGTCTTGATACTTGTGTCTTGTGTCTAATTAACGCCTTTTCCTTGCAATCATTACCGCACCTACAATGCAGGCAAGCAGCAAAATGCTGATTAATTCAAAAGCGAGCAGATATTGAAATTTCCCTGTTCCCATAAGTTGAGTTCCGAGTGCCTTTGTCGGTAATTCTTTTTGCGAAACATACTTAACCGCTTGATTTACATTAAAATAAATTATTCCGCCGCACAGAATAATTCCCACCAAAGATGCAATAAACGCCGCCCCGCGCCTTTTCCAACTTTCGTTTGGAATTGAAACGCCCGGCTTGTGCGTTAGCATTATTCCAAAAATAAACAAAACCATCACGCCGCCGGCATAAACGGCAATTTGCACCGCCATCAAAAAATGATAACTCAGCAAAAGGTAAAGTCCTGCCGTACAAAGCAATACGAACAGCAAAAAAGTCGCCGCACGAATAATATGGCGCGTGGTAACCGCCAAAATCGAGCAAACAACAATCGCCAAAGCCAAAACGTAGAATATAATTTGTTGTACCATAATTATTTATAGATTTTTAGTAATCAGACACAAGACACAAGACCTTGTTCTGAATATTTATTATTACTGTTTTTCTTGTGTCTCAATACTTGTGTCTGATTTTTGTTTTTCGCGCAGTTTCGAGCCCTCGTGGTTGAGTTGTTCGATAAGTTTTGAGCGCGTAAAAACCGCATTTTCGTAATGATTTGAAAACTCAATCGCCGCCGACGGACAGGTAATCACGCACAAATTGCAAAACGAACAACTTCCCAAATCGTAAATATGTTTATCTAAAATGCGTTTCTTTTTGCCGTCTTCGGTGTCAATCATTTGCGAAAGCACTGTGATAGAGTTATTTGGGCAATTCATTTGGCAAATTCCGCAGGCGGTGCAGGCGTGTTCGTTATTTTCGTCGTGCGGCATTGTCAGCACGGCACGCCAGCGGTCGCTGATTTGCAGCGTTTTACGGTTTTCGGGATATTGTTCTGTTACTTTTTTGCGAAAAAAAACTTTCAACGTAACCGACATCCCCAGCACCAGCGATTTCAAACCCGTAAATATTCCTTTAAAATAATTTATCATTTTGAAAAAAAATTGAAATAAGCCATTTTTATGTTTTCGGCTGCAAAATTAATGAAATTTTTGAGAAAATCCGCTTTGATAAAAAATCAAAAGGAAAAATACTTAAATTTTAAGCAAAAAAATAAGTTGCATTCAGATGTTGAAACTACTATTTATTGATTTATAATAATTTTGAAATCTTGGAATTTGAAATCTTGGAATTTTACTTTTTGAAATATAATTTATTATTACATCGGATCAACATCTATATTTACAAATACTGATTTAAAGTTTTGAATTTCAAATAATTGTGTGATTTGTTCGGCGAGAATATTTTTTGCTTTTTCGGGCGAAACGGCGGTCTCAATTTTTAACAGAATCTGTTTTATATACAAATTTTGTATCCGCGCAATAATGGGGTCATTTGGTCCTAAAACTCTGTTTCCAAAGGTTGTACGCATTATTTTTGCCAAAAAATCGGCTGCCTGCTTTGTCTTTTCTGCATCTTTATGACGAATGGAAATTTGCAGCAGCCGCACAAACGGCGGGTAATGAAATTGACGGCGTTCGGCAATTTGAGTTTCATACATTTTTTTATAATCGTTGTTTATAATTTGTTCAACGACAGCATTTTGCGGCTGCGATGTCTGAATTATAACCGTTCCGCGCGTGTTTTTCCGCCCTGCACGCCCGCTAACCTGTACAAGCATTTGAAAAGCGCGTTCTGCCGCACGAAAATCAGGAAAATTCAGCAAATTATCTGCGTTTAGAACACCAACCAAACTCACATTTTCAAAATCAAGTCCTTTGCTAATCATTTGAGTACCAACGAGAATATCAATTTTATGATTTTCAAAGTCGCAAATCAGCGTTTCATAGTTTTTTCGGCTGCGTGTGGTGTCCAAATCCATTCGAGCAATACGTGCCGACGGGAAAATTTTGCCGATTTCGTCCTCAATTTTTTCCGTTCCAAAGCCCTTTGTGGTCAATCCGCCCGGCGTGCCGCAAGCGGGGCAGGCAGTTGTAATATTTTCCGTATATCCGCAATAATGGCACGTGAGCGTGTTCGTAAAGCAATGAACGGTTAAACTCACATCGCAGTTTTTGCAGTGCGGCACGTAAGCGCACGCCCGACATTCCATATAAGGCGCATAGCCACGCCGATTTTGGAATAAAATAATCTGGGTTTTATTTTGTAAAGATTTTTCAATTTTTTCCAGAAGAATTTCGCTGAAAAAACCGCGCATTTCCTTTTTTCGATATGCTTCTTTTGTGTCAATTATCTGAATTTCAGGTAATTGAATTTGTCCGAAACGTTCTGTGATTTCTACAAAACCGAATTTTCCTGTTTTTGTGTTAAAATATGTTTCAATAGCGGGCGTGGCAGTGCCGAGAAGCGTTTTTGCGCCGTGCATTTGCGCCAAAACAATCGCCGCATTACGAGCGTGATAGCGCGGCGAGGGGTCGAATTGCTTGTACGACAATTCGTGTTCCTCATCAACAATTACAAGCCCTAACTTCCTGAAAGGCAGAAAAATAGACGAGCGCACACCGATAATCACGTCATAAATTTCATCATTCAAAAGTGCATTCCAAACCTCAACGCGCTCGGAATCCGAAAATTTTGAATGATAAACGCCCAAACGGTTGCCGAAAATGCGGCGCAGACGGCTTGTGAGTTGAGTTGTGAGTGCAATTTCGGGGACAAGAAAAAGTGCCTGCTTGCCGCTTTCAATACATTTTTGTATTAAATGAATATAAATTTCGGTTTTGCCGCTCGAAGTTACGCCTTTGAGCAAAACAACCTGTTTATCAATCATTTGCGTGCGAATTTCATCGTATGCACGCTGCTGAAAATCTTCAAGCGGCGAAAGTTCTTCAGTTTTTATTTGCGACAAATCCAACCGTCCGATTTTTTTTTCATAAATTTCAAAAATCTGTTTTTCGACCAAAGCCGAAAATGCCACATCGGAAGAATTTGATTTTTGCAAAAGTTCTTTTTTGCTGATTTCCAATGGTTTATTTGTCAGACATTTTGAAAAATCAATCATTTTCATTAACAAATCCAACTGCTTCGAAGCACGTTTTAAATCATCAAAAAGTTTTTCCAAATTATTATCCGAAAGAAAACGGTCGGAAATTTTTACATATTTTTCTTTTTTTTCTTTAAATTTTTCTAAAATATTTTCAGAAATAAAAATTGCGCCAATTGCCAAAAGTTTTGTAATGGCAGGCATCAAATTTTTTATTTCGGTAAATTTCGTAAGTTGATCAATCGTTTTTGGCTTTTGGTCGCAAAGGGCATCAAGTATTTTGTATTCGCGTTCGGTAAGTTTCGTATCTTCCTCAAAATCAGCATTTAAAGTAACAAGTGTCTCACTTTGCAGTTTTAACCCCGATGGCACAGCCGCCTGAAAAACGTCGCCAATCGGCGATGAGTAATAATCTGAAATCCATTGCCAAAATTGTAACTGCGGATGGCGCAAAATGGGTTTTTCGTCGAGCAAAGAAACAATTTCCTTGATTTGATAAACGGTTGCAGGTTGCTGAGAATGAACAATTTGCACAATCGCTGTATAAAGTTTGCGTTTGCCAAAAGGCACCACCACACGCATTCCTACACGCACTTTTTCTGCCAGATTTTCCGCAACAGAATAAGTAAAAGTCCGCGGCAACGGCAAAGGCAGTATAACGGTAATGTATTTCAAGATTTTTTTATATTTCAAGATTTCATTATCCCATTCCTACTCTTCCATCATACTTCCGTAGCGATGATATTCGTATGAAATGCTTTGTTCTTTTAGGTAATGCAGCAGTTCTACGCGCCCTTCGGAAAGCGGAATTTGCGTTGCAATATACTGACCGTTGCGGGCTGCGGTGGCGTAAAAATTATCACTCAATTCAGCGGTTAAAGTTCTGATTCTGTCGTATTTATACATTTCCAAAAGAAAAAGTTCTTCGCTCTCTTCGTGAATGTGATAACTTTTTTCCAACGCTTTTTTCAAAATCGGCAATTTTGGGTCGGCAGGGTTGATGCTGACCGTCAAAACCGCTTTACAAACCACTGCTGCCGCAATCGCCAAAGCAACATCTAAAATTCCGTCATCTTTTCCGACACGCAAAACCATATTTTTCAAAGGCAAATATCGAAAAGTATTTCGCTCGCCGGTAATTTTTTGAGTTAAATATTCGTTTTCAAATTCCTGATGATAAGCATCTAAATAATTTGATATAACATATTGAAAATAAGCATTATCCGCATCGTTGAGCATTGCCGAAATTGTTGGCAAATGTTTTGTTTTTGCTTCGGAAATTGATTTTAATGTTTTTTGTTTAAAATTAACAAAACACGAAACGTAATTCGGTCCGCCTGCTTTGATTCCGCCGCCGAAAGCCGACAATTTCATTCCGCCAAAGGGCTGTCGCCCAACAATCGCACCTGTAATTCCGCGATTTATATAAAGATTTCCCGCTTCAATCTGGTTTTTCCAGCGTTCAATTTCACTTTCATCGAGAGTTTGCAGCCCCGAAGTTAAGCCGTAATCGCCTGAATTTACGAGTTTTACGCCTTCGTCCAATCCGTCAATGCAAACAACCGAAAGCAACGGCGCAAAAAGTTCGGTTTGGAAAGTATAATTTTCGGGTTTCACGCCCCATTTTACGCAAGGACGTAAAATATAATGCTTTTCATCAACATATTCGGGCTTCACAAGCCACTGTTCGCCGTTTTCCAAATTATTTATTGCGTTTTCAAGTTTGTCGTTTTCGTTTGTAATCATCGGTCCAACGCCCGTACCGCCATTCCACTGACTGCCAGCAGAGATACTCGAAACAGCATCAATCAGTTTCTTTCTAAAATCTTGGTCATTGTAAACTTCTTTATCAACCAGCAGCAGCGAACAGGCGGAACATTTTTGTCCTGCATTGCTAAATGCCGATGTAACAACATTTTGGATAGCGTGGTCGCGGTCGCCCGACGAAGTGAGAATTATCGCATTTTTTCCACCGGTTTCTGCCGAAAGCTGCGTGCGTGGATTTTCTTTTAATAAATTAAAAGCAGTATCGGTGCCGCCTGTGAGAATTATATGTTTTACTATATTATTGTTAGTCAAATAATTAACCGGCTCGCGTCCATCGGCGCAAATAAGTTGCAGAGCATCACGCGGAACGCCCGCATCCCAAAAACATTTTGCAAATTCCCAAGCAACAGGATAAGCAACCGTTGAGGGCTTTAAAATAACCGAATTTCCGCCTGCCAGAGCCGCAGTAACGCCGCCGACAGGAATTGCCAACGGAAAATTCCAAGGCGAAATAACTAAAATAATTCCCTTTGGCGAAATTTCCGTATCTTTCAGATTTTCAAACTTTTGCATCGAAATCGGATAGTAACGGCAAAAATCTATCGCCTCGCTAACTTCCACGTCGCCTTCGGTAAAGGTTTTGCCGGTAATTGCCGCCATACAGCCAATCAAATCGCCGCGCCTGTTTGCCAGATTATCTGCCACGCGGTGCAAAATCACATTTCGTTCTTTCAAAGTCGTTTTTCGCCACGTGGAAGAGTTCTGAGCGGCTTTTGTAAGCATCGTTTTTGCCTGTTCCAAATTCATTAAACCAACGCGGCAAACCGTAATATCCTCTTTTTGTCCTCTATCTTTAAATTCTAAAAATTTATCAGCAACAAATTGATTATCAGCAATTTGTATCGGAATTTCATAAGGTTTGTCGTTAGGCGATTTTTTCCATTTACGGCGAATTTCATCAGCCCAATGTCTGTTTTGCGGACAGTCGAAATACGTGTCCGATTCATTTTTGAAAATATTTATATCTGCTTGTGGCTCAACGGGTTTTGTGCGGTCTTGCTTGCGGCGCGGTTCAACGGAAATGGTTTCTTTCATTGCAAAAGCATCTTCAAACTGCTGCCGTAAAAAATTCCATTCTTTGCTATCTATCTGTAAATTAAACGAATAACTCAAAAAATTATCTTTTCCTGTATTTTCGTCTAAACGGCGCACAAGGTACGAAACAGCATTGAGAAAATGCTCGTCAGGCACAACGGGCGTGTAAAGAATAATTTGTTTGTCAAGTTGGCGCATCACGCGCGGCAGGTGGTTTGCCATTCCTTCGAGCATTTCAAAGGTAACATATTGTTCCACAGCGTTTTGTTTTGCCAGCAAATAAGCATAACCAATACTGAAAAAATTGTGCGAAGCCACGCCCACACGCAATACACGAGCGTTTTCGGGTTCCAGACCTCTGTCCAAAATTTTCAAAAAATTGGCATCAACTTCGGTTTTGGTGCTGTAAATCGGATTTTCCCAACCTTTTAATGACGAAATAATTGTTTCCATTTGCAGATTTGCGCCTTTTACAAGCCGCAGTTTCAATGGCGAGCCGCCTTCTGCAACGCGCTTGTGGGCAAATTCCAAAAGTTCGGTCTGAAAATTCCACGCATCGGGCAAATACGCCTGCACAACAATTCCCGCTTCCAAATTTTTAAATTCGGGCAACGAAAGTGTCGCCTTGAACACATCAAGCGTCAATTCCGTGTCCTTATATTCTTCCATATCAAGATTTACGAACTTTGCGCGCGAATTTCCATTTTCGTCAATGTACGGATTTTGCATCGCAGCGCGGTAAATCGTGGACATTTTTTCAATTAAATCGGCTTTGTTTTTTTCGTAATTTAAAGGATTTATTCCTGCGTAAATTCCTGATATTTTGATAGATATATAATTAATATTTGGCAATGCAAGTGCTTCTAAATAATGTTTATAGCGTTTTTCTGCCTCGCCTGTCCCAAGCACCACCTCGCCGAGAAGATTAACATTTTGACCAATTTTTTCGCTGCTGCGCTCGCTCAAATGTTTGTTCAAAACCGGTGCCGCCTCGTCGATAATTACGCCCGAAGTTTCGAGTCGCAGACGTTTTTTGAAAATCGGAACAGCAATAAAATCAAACAGATAGCCGAATTTTGCAAACATTTGCAACAAAAAAGCATCTGATTTGCTGAAAAACTTTGGCACGCCGTAGCGTTCGATAAGAATTTTCATTCGCCGAGAAAGTTTTCGGCTGTTACGAATTTGAGACGATTCGTCTAACATTTTGGACAACAATAATTTATCGTTGTCGTTTTGCACCATAATGGCATATTTTTTCTGTTCCTTGAGTTCGGCGGGGGTTATTTCGGCTTCCGCTTTTTGCAGAAAATCCTTCGCCCAATCAATTACCTGTGAAGCTTTAATTTTTTTCATTTTGTTGAAAATCAATTATTTATATAAATTATTTAAGGTTAAAATTCGGGGGCTAAAATTACTATTTTTTTTAAAAATAATATGAATTTTTTTTCAAATTCCTAACTCAACACGCACGCCATTGCGATGCTGTTAAATTTTGATTCGGCACTGTCGCCACGCGAAGTCAGCACAACCGGTTTGCTCGTTCCTGCAAGGCAGCCAGCCATTTCGGCACCTGCAAAGGCAATCAACGCTTTGTAAAATGCGTTTCCACTTTCAAAATTCGGAAAAATCAAACCGTCGGCATCGCCCAAAACGGGCGTATTGACCTTTTTAATCGCACCGCGTTCTTTGTCCAACGCCAGAAAAATATCAAGCGGACCGTCAAGAATAATGTCTGCAAATGCACCTGCGCGGTATTTTTCCATAATATCAATATAATCCTGCATATACTGAATTTTCGGATTTGCCACTTCGGTGGCGTGAATCATCGCAATTTTCGGACGTGCAATGCCAAATTTATGCGCCATCTGCGAAACATAATTGATAATTGCCTCGCGCTGCGCAATATTTGGCGACGGAATAACCGCCGGATCGCTCACAAACAGCAATTTGTGATAGGTCGGAATTTCAAAAACAGAACAAAACGAAAGCACGTTTCCTTCGGGCAAAATTCCTTTTTCTTTGTTCAAAACCGCGCGTAAAAGTACGTCGGTATTAACCAATCCTTTCATCAGCACGTCTGCATCGCCATTGCGAACTGCCAACACAGCCGCCTCTGTTGCCTGTTGCGGATCGGGAATATCAAAAAAATGAATTTTTTGCGGAAATTTTTGCAAAAACTTTTCCGAAACAGGAACTTTTGCTTTTTCCCCAAAAAGAAAAACTTCTGCAAAACCTTCTTCTACGGCTTTGAGAGCCGCCTCAACCGAATGTTCGTCCACCGCATTGGCAACTGCGATGCGTTTTACAAAATTATTGTCTGTAAGATGCGCTTTAAG